>JACCDG010271998.1_pt1 | contig 74557 bp, 67 predicted proteins | sample 7442471 | NCBI WGS metagenome assembly JACCDG01 (sample SAMN15323444, study PRJNA562643) | freshwater metagenome | isolation source: river surface water | place: USA:Blue River Watershed | collected 2017-08-17 | reverse complement strand
TATATTCGGCCATTGCTTTGTCCACATAAGGTGACAAAGACTCTTCTGGATAGCCGTCTTCTGGATACTCGACTGTATTGCCTAGTTTTTTCTGATAGCAGGCAAAAGCGCTTCTGGCCAGTTTGTTGATTTGCTCGCCACAATCATTGATATAAAACTCTTGCACAACGTGCCAGCCAGCAAATGAAAGCAGATTAGCCAGGCTTGAGCCAAGAATAGCGTTGCGTCCGTGTCCTATGTGTAGACCACCGGTTGGATTGGCTGAGACATATTCGATAAGGATTTTTTTGCCGTTTGATTTGCCCCGTCCAAAATTTTCTCCAGCATTTGCAATTTGATAAATGATATTAGACAAGAATGACTTGTCGAGCTGAAAATTGAGGAAGCCAGGTTGAGCTGCTTCCACTGTCATGGCGCCACTACCATTGGTGCCAACTTTTTCAATGTAATTTTTTAAAGTTTCGGCAATTTTCATCGGTGCCAATTTGAGATGGCGAGCAAGTTTGAGTGAAACGCCGCAAGCAAAGTCGCCGTGCGACTCGGTCTTTGGTTTTTCAATAAAAATAACTTCGGGACATTCGCGATCTGCCTGGAAGCTGCCTTCGTCCACAGCCATTTGATAGGCTTTCTTTATTTTTCCTTCAATCGCTTCTTTGACCATGATTTTGCTTCCAATAATTAGAGAGCCGAAATTTCCAATTTTCTATCATAAGCCAAACTGAGAGCCAGGTCCTGATATTGAAAACTTTGTTGAAGGTTTTATCTTATCTGATAGAGTAGTCTTGTTTCAGCTCTTAGCTTGCTTATTTGAGGTCCATATGTACGATTGTCCTGCCTGCCGGGTTCCCCTTCACGGGTTTGAAGAAGTTTGTCCATCTTGCGGCACCAAGCAAAAGGTCAGAATTTCAGAAGGCGGCGGTAGCAAGCGTGGCAGTGCCCTATTTGCCGGACAACAGAAAGCCAAAGGTCCCAACTACATGCCGGTTCTGGTCATTATAGTAATTGGCGGAATCTTGGTGTTCTGGCTTGCTCAATCCAGTTGGGTGGGACAGGTAATGCGTCGCGGTCCTGCAGAAGTCGATCCACTTGATAAGATTACGCCTATGCAGGCTCGTCAAATGGTCGCAGCTAAAATCAATGAGAGTCTTGCTTCAATCGGTGCTAAAGGCACTGTGACCTGGACTCAGCAAGGAGCAGGAGCGCCAGCAGATATCAATTTCAACGGACCAGTAGAGATAACGATCGAAACTCAATTGTCAGACCCTCAATTGCGTTTTAAAATCATGGATCCAGTCAAAGACTTGATGTACAAAGCACAAGTAATGTCTATGGTGGTCAAAGACACTAAGAAAAATGCCACCTGGACTCGCAATGTGACTATGCCAACTGCTTCGCAGTCAGGCGAAGGTGCTCCCACGACTGCTCCTAGTGGGACAGAGTAATTGTCTTAGTATTCTGATTAGTTTTGATTGTCATCTTTTCTGCATCTAGAAAAACTTGCTCTGGTATTTCTAGTGGAAGTGTAAAGCTTCCCCCACCGAGTTGAAAGCACACTTTCCCCTTAGAATCAGGCCACAGTTTCAGTTGCTGCTGATGAAAGAGTTCGCCTTTCTTATTGAAAAATTGAATCAACAAAGGCTGATTAAAGTCGAGACGATTATTCTCAGATATTGTCCAACATAAGCTTAATTTTTTTGCCATGACAGCATCGGAGAACCAGTAACCATCAAGTTTTAAATCAGATCCAAAATCAATGTTTGTTGCTTGGTACGTCTTTTTACTTTTAACTTGAGCAAGGTCTGATTCACTCAAAATTTCAATATGTAACCTTACTACTAAATTACTAACGGTCAAGCAAATTAGAACCAGGGACACAATAAGGCTTGGACCGAGCTTTTGCTTTGCAAATTTGACATTGTCTTTATCGGCAATATGAGCAAAATAGTCGCGCCAGGGTCGCTCCCATAATTTGTATGACAAATAACTCGAACAAAAAAGAATTGTTAGATATAGTCCAAAGTCAGTGACAGAACGTTCTTGCGGTATGTAGACATAGAACATCTTGATCAATGGGAAATGCAAAAGATAAATTGCAAAACTTATTTCCCCGAGTAGCACCAAAGGTGGTGCACTCAAAATTTTAGCCAATAATCCTTTTTGATGGGCAAGTGTGAATATCAGTAAAGCAAACGGAACCGCTACCAGTCCCGATTCGCGCAGCCAGTAAGCTCCCGCTTTTGAAATGTTCGGTATTTGCTCTGCGCTTGAAGCAATTGTGGCAGTGTTTAAGATCATCCAAAGAGCCAATGTCAGTGCGGCTATTTCGAATATAGATGCTTGAATTTGGTTCCACTCGAATTTGCATTTAATAAAAATTTGGGCGCATACTACTCCCAGACAAAAGTCGAAAACCCTTACCAACGGATTAACTCCGATTAGGGCTTGCATGCTTAAGGCTTCGCTATTTACCATCGGAAGATTGAGCGAATTTGAAAAAGCGCAGATTAAAACAACTGCTAAGAACGACACAATCAAGGGCAGAATAGATAGTTTGATAGTTAGTTTGTTGCCAAACAAAATCAGTGGCAAAATCAAATAGAAAAAGAATTCGTTTGAAATAGACCATGCAGGCGGGTTGAAAGAAAAGAAAAACTGGTCAATGGGAAACCAGGATTGCAACATAAATAAATTGGTGAAGAAGAGCAAAAAGTAAGGAGCCTGGTGGGATACAGGCACAAGTTGAACATCCTGAGGCAGTGTTAGTGCGATTGATATCAAAACCGCTGCGTGCAATGGCCAGATTCGCCCTATGCGTCTTTTCAAATAAATGGCAATGTCTTTTTGCGAGTCGAGCTTGGGATAGACATAAGCCAGGATAAATCCAGAAAGTACAAAGAAAAATGTAACTCCTTGTGAAAAGACGATGTTTCGTGGCAAATCCCACAAACAATTGAACTGGTCGCGCGCATGATAGATAACGATCCAGAGAGCGGCAAAAAAACGCAGAGATGTTAGGGAATCAAGTTTGGCCATGGGATAATCTTATTAGTACCCGGGTATATGAGTTACCATGTCCGAGGCAGCAGCTACCGTCGAAAAAAGTTCGCCAACGACCCCGATCCAGAAATCGGGAGGTTCGGCCCTGAAGCGTCTTTGTGCCGCACTTATTTTTGTTTTTTCTGTATACAGCATTTTTATGCTGAGCAAAGACCCGCCCATCACTGTGTTCGCAAACGGCGTGCACGTTGTTGATATTTCAGAGCCAGGCAATTATGTCGTTTTTTTCAAAGGAAATGTAATCGATCCATTTGGCTGGGATATTAGAGGCGGTAGGTATAGAACCTCATTTCGTGTTCACTTGGAGCCATTAAACCCAAATGAACATGCCACTCGCATTTTTCCTTTTAGAGATTTATCGGGCGCAAACTTCTTTTCTGTAGCTGAGTTCAAAGTGATGACTCCGGGGCGGTATCTTCTCTATGCATACTGGGAGCGTGATACCCTGCGTGGAATTGGACAAGTTACACTAGAAAAAAATCCGGTGGAAAAATTTGTCTACCAGTGGTCATGCGGAATCATTGGCGCCATCGCCTTTCTTATTATGATTGGTATCAAGTTGCCCAAGGGCGGCTACTAGCTATTTTTTGTTTTTGCCGCCGCCAAAAATGCCTTTGAACATTTTGGCAAGTGGGTCGTAGTACTCGTCTACGACACGTTCTTTAAGCGGAATAATGGCGTTGTCTGTGATGTGAATTTCTTCGGGGCAGACTTCTGTACAACATTTGGTGATATTGCAATAGCCGATGTGACCTTCATTTTTTAAATAATCTAGTCTGTCAGCAGTGTCTTTGGGGTGCATCTCAAGACCGGCTGCACGAACTAAAAAGCGTGGTCCCATGAATTGTTCATCACCATCTTTTTTCTCGTGGTCGCGAAGTACGTGACAAACGTTTTGACATAAGAAGCACTCGATACATTTTCTGAATTCTTGGACACGCTCGATGTCTTCTTGATAAATAACCCATTCTTTGGTGTCTGATTCGTCTGGAGTGAACGGTTTGATTTTTTCATTCACTCTGTAATTCCAGGAGACGTCAGTCACAAGGTCTTTTATGAGGGGGAAGGTTTTGATTGGCTGAACAACAATTTCTTCGCCTTCTTCAAAATGGTCCATACGCGTTTTACACATCAAACTTGGATGACCGTTTACTTCAGCACTGCACGAGCCGCATTTGGCGGCTTTGCAATTCCAGCGCACAGCAAGTTCGGGAGCATAATTGGCTTGAATGTAATGAATGGCGTCGAGAACGACCATGCCGGCTTCCATTGGTACTTTGTAAGTTTCGAATTGACCCTGAGTACCGTCGCCTCTGTAGACTTTCAAGGTAGCTTCTTTTGGCCCATTGTGGGATTCAGTCATTAGATGGCTCCTATTTGGTTTCGAAAAGTTTTTTCAAGTCTTCTGGCATTTCTGGCAATGGCTTGTGCTCGAGTTTCATCTTGTCACCGTCTTTACTCAGAGTCGAGTTGACGTGTCCCCATTTTTCGTCTTCCAAATTAGGGAAGTCGAGGCGGCTGTGAGCTCCACGGCTTTCTTCGCGTGAAAGTGCACTTATGGCAACTGCTTCTGCTGCCACAATCAAGTTTTTCAAATCGCGGCACAAATGCCAGCCGGGGTTGAATCTTTTGCCGCCACCAACACGCACTTTGGCAATTTCTTTTTTCAGCTCGGCTACCTTTTCGACGCCTATTTTCATTTCAGAAGCTTCTCTGAAAATGCCTACATGCGCACTCATTATCTCGTTCATTTTTTTGTGCAAATCGTAAGGATTGGGACCTTCTGTACGATTGAGCGGCGCTTCAAGCTCTTCTATAGCAGCTTGGACGTCGCTTTCTTTGAACTTGGGCATTTCTTTTAGACCTTTGGCGTATTCGGCAGCACCAAGTCCTGCTCTGCGACCAAACACAACTAAGTCTGAAAGGGAGTTGCCACCAAGTCTATTGGCACCATGCATTCCGCCTGCCACTTCGCCTGCAGCAAACACTCCTGGCACTCTCGATTGAGCGGTGTCTGCGTCGACCTTGATACCGCCCATGATGTAGTGGCAAGTTGGACCAACTTCCATTGGACCGGCTGTGATATCAACATCGGCAAGTTCTTTGAACTGGTGATACATAGAAGGCAATTTCTTGCGTACACGATCTGAGTCTTGATACGAAATGTCCAAGAACACGCCACCATGCGGCGAACCACGCCCTTCTTTTACTTCTGTATAAATGGCGCGAGCAACGTTGTCGCGAGTAGATAATTCTGGGGGTCTGCGCGCGGTTGTTTTTTGACCGGCAATAGCAGCGTCGATCCACTCTTTTGCTTCTTTCACGTCAGCAGCAAATTCGTGACGAGTAGAGTCGGGCAGGTAATTAAACATGAAGCGCTCGCCTTTGTTATTGGTGAGCAGCCCGCCTTCTCCGCGTACACCCTCAGTCACAAGCAGACCTCGAACTCCGGGTGGCCAGACCATACCTGTGGGGTGGAACTGAACAAACTCCATGTCTATAAGCTCTGCACCAGCTTCGTATGCAAGCGATTGACCGTCGGCAGTGTATTCCCAGGAGTTTGAAGTAATGGAATAAATCTTGCCCACACCGCCTGATGCAAGTACGACTGCTTTTGTTTTGAACAAAATCAATCGACCATCTTCGCGATAATATCCAAGCGCTCCGGCTATCTTGTCACCGTCTTTGAGCAATTTAGTAATGGTGCATTCCATGTAGACTTTGATGCCCTGGTGCACGCCTCTATCTTGCAGGGTGCGGATCATCTCAAGACCGGTGCGGTCTCCGACGTGACACAAGCGTTTCCATTTGTGCCCACCAAAAGCGCGTTGCAAAATTTTTCCGTCTTTAGTTCTGTCAAACACAGCTCCCCAGCGCTCGAGTTCTTTTACTCGGTCCGGAGCTTCTTGAGCATGCAATTGAGCCATGCGCCAGTTATTTAGTTTCTTGCCACCATTCATGGTGTCGCGAAAGTGTGTTTCCCATCCATCTTCTTGGTCGACGTTGGCAAGGGCCGCAGCCACTCCGCCTTCTGCCATCACCGTGTGAGCTTTTCCTAAAAGAGACTTGCACACAAGACCGACTGAAAGTCCTTGAGCCGATACTTCAATTGCTGCTCTAAGTCCGGCTCCGCCGGCTCCTACCACGATGACGTCGTGTTCGACTGTTTCGATGGTATCTATATTGGAGGTCATTTTTATTTGCTTCCTTTAGAAACTTTAGAACTGAAATAAAACGATTGGATTAGCTGCACCAGTGCAAACCTGCCTGATGTAGAGGTCTGTCAGTGCAACTGAAAACAAACTGAACCATGCCCAACCCATGTGGTGCTCGTTCAATTTGGTTACGAATTCCCACACTTTGAAGCGCGTTTTGGCTTTAGTGCAGCTAGAAAAACAATCCAAGCTTCCGCCGCAGAGATGTCTGTAGGCGTGGCATCCAAATGTATAACCACTCAAGAAGAAGCAGTTGGCGAACATAACTATTGAAAGAACGCTCAGTTGCATTCCGCCTTCTGGTTTAAATAGTGAGATCACTGCGTCATACCAGAGGAAAATCAGTACCAGTGCGGCTAAATAAAAGAAATAGCGGTGCAGATTTTGAAAGACAAAAGGAAATTTGGTTTCGCCTGTGTATCCGTCTTTACCGTATGGATCCACTGCACAAGCCGGTGGGGTCATAAAGAAAGAGCGATAGTACGCTTTGCGATAATAATAACAAGTGGTTCTAAAACCAGCCGGTATCCACAAGATTAAGATGGCTGGCGAGAATTTCCACCAGTCAAAAACAAGCTTGGGAGAATAGAATGGAGAAAGAAAATTTCCGCTTTCGAAGTAATTATTCTCGAACACTCTATAGGTGGCGTAAATAATGAATGAAATGAAAACGGTGGCAATGGTTGCCGGTTCGCCCCACCACGCATCTTTTCTTTGCGTTATATCAGGATGCGAAGGTCTTGAGCCGGGAGCTTTTGATTCTGTTTGTGCTTCTGTCATTAGGATGCCTACATCAGGGTAGAATTGAGCAATGAGCGTGCAAAATTATAACAAAGTGTCCCTCCCTTCCTTTTTCATTTTTCTTATCTACATGATCTTTGCTCCCAGGCTAAACAAGCCGCTCTATACTAATTTTCTTTTTCGCCCCGGTACAAGAACTTTAGAGCCCGGATTGGTGCCTTGTCTTGAGGGAATTCAAGGGAAGAACATAGATTTTAGTTCTAAAAATGGCCGTAGATTGAACGGCTGGTATTTCAAACAATCTGAGAGTCGGTTCACTATTCTCTTTAACCATGGCAATGCTGGAACCATTGAGAACCGAGTAAGCATTTGCACCCTTCTGCTCAAGGCGGGATATTCAGTCTTTCTATATGACTATCAAGGTTATGGATATAGCGATGGCTTTGCCACGATAGAAGGCGTTATCGAAGACTCTGTGTCAGCCTTTGATTATCTGGTGAGCACGCAAGGCTTAGAACCCGAACAGATAGTCGTATATGGCGAATCGTTAGGTGTTTCGGTCTCTTGCCATTTGTCCGACCAGAGAAAATGCGCCGCTCTTATTTTGCAGTCAGGCTTTTCAAGCCTCAAAGCAATTGCCGGTCACAAATATCCCATTTTGCGTCTCTATCCCAAATGGCTTTATCCCTTGCCTGGTCTTGATAGTCTTTCTGTGCTCAAGCGCAGTAAGTTACCAGTATTAATTGTGCATGGCGAGCTTGACGCGGTAATTCCCTTTTCTCATGCCGAAGAATTGTTCAAAGCTATAAGCCACGACAAGAAGCAATTTGTCTCTTATGCTGATTGTGCCCATAGTGATATTTGCGCCTTAAAGCCTGATGAATATGTCGAGGCTTTAAAAGGCTTAATCCGCTTAATTTAAGAGATATTGCATTTTTAGACCCTTTTGTAGCGAAAAATGAGGGCTTGCACTTATCGGAATATAGTCAAACTTAGCGCTACTTCTCCTTGAAACTAGGCAAAATCAGACTAGGGCACAAGTTTTGAATGGGGTTGAATGAATCCTGCTTGATAGGGACACAAGGAGCACATTTATGGTTAGCGAAGCATTGCGGCTTGACCGCAAACCGTCCGCTGAGCACCTGATACCAGGTCTGTACACATTAGCTAGGCATTGGTTTGATCGCGACGACCTGGTGGCATGCGAAAAAATACTGCGACTTATTTTGACTATTGAAGCACGAGTGCAAGGAATAACCGCAAGAGAAGTGGTATTAAGCTCATTAGATCTAGCTCGCGTTCTGGTCAAAACAGATCGCTACATGGAAGCGGAAGAACAATTTCTGCAAACTCTAAACAGATGCAACCAAATGATGCAAGACGATCACCCCGTTCTGGGAGTGACTTTGCGGGAATATGGAGCATTACTTCGCGAAATGAAATTTACACATGCGGCTGAAGTAATGGAAAAAAGAGCAGAGCTATTCGATCAGCATATCGCTCCAAGCACTACTGCCAGAGCCAGAGAAGCTCGTGTGAAGATTGATACTGCTACCATAAGCTGATTTGGAAGGATCTACGCGTGTGCCAGTTCTTCCTGACGACGCTTCTTGATCAAGTTTAGAGCGCTACCTTCTTTAAACCATTCAATTTGTTCTTGGGTCATGGTTTGATTCAATTGGATTTCGTCTTTGCTGCCGTCTGTATGCGTGACGACCATGGTGACTGGTGTTTCGGGCTCTAATTTGTGCAAACCAGGGATGCTGATTTTGTCATAAAGTTTGATTTTTGCATAATCAGCAGGATTGGCGAATGTAAAAGGAAGAATACCTTGTTTCTTCAAATTGGTTTCGTGTATGCGAGCGAAACTGCGCACAATCACTGCCTTACAGCCAAGAAAGCGCGGTGACATTGCTGCGTGTTCGCGACTTGAACCTTCACCATAGTTAGTATCACCAATTACTACCCAAGGCTGATTTTCCAATTTATAGTGACGTGCCACTTCTGGAATATTGCCTTTCTCTTTAGTGAGTACGTCATAGCATTTGCCTGGCTCTTCACAGAAATCGTCTTGAGCGGTGATAAACATGTTATTGCTTATTTTGTCTAGGTGACCACGGAATTTGAGCCATTCTCCAGCAGGGGAGATATGGTCAGTGGTGCACTTGCCTTTTGCTTTGAGCAGTACAGGTAAGTTCTCGATATCCTTGCCGTCCCAGGGGGCAAAGGGGTCAAGCAATTGTAAACGGTTACTTTCTGGAGAGACTGCAACTTCAATATCGTTTCCATTTGCAGGAGGCTCAATGAAACCAGTGAGGTCTGAGACAAAACCTTGGGCGGGTAACTCTAGACCTTCAGGTGGAGCTAGCTTTACAGATTTGCCGTCTTTGGTCGCAATAGAGTCTGTCAGTGGATTGAAAGTCAATTTTCCGCTTAATGACATTGCTATAACTAGTTCTGGACTGCTTATGAAAGCTAGTGTTTCAGCGTTACCGTCATTGCGTTTTTGGAAGTTGCGATTGAAGCTTGTAAGAATCGAGTTGCGATCGCCACTTTTTATGTCATCGCGTTTCCACTGACCAATACAAGGTCCGCAAGCATTGGCAAGAACGGTAGCACCAATTTTTTCTAAATCGTCTATTTGACCATCGCGTTTGATGGTGGCATAAACCTGCTCAGAGCCTGGTGTTACCATTAATCCGCATGTTGATTTTAAACCGTGGGCACTGGCTTGTCTTGCTATCGATGCAGCACGCGACATGTCTTCATAGGAAGAATTTGTGCATGAGCCAATGAGGGCATATTTCAATTCTTCAGGATAGTCTTTTTCTCTGACGTCATTTGCCATTTGCGAAATGGGGCGTGCCACGTCTGGTGAGTGAGGACCCACTACATAAGGCTCAAGCTCGTTCAAATCTATTTCAATTAATTTATCGAAGTATTTTTCTGGCTCCTGCATTACTTCTGGATCAGGACGTAAGTATTCGATGGCTGAATTTGCCATTTCAGCCAAGTCTTTGCGACCTGAGGCGGCAAGATATTTAGCTGAACGATCGTCGTATGGAAAGATAGAAGTTGTGGCGCCAAGTTCAGCACCCATATTAGTTATAGTGGCTTTACCTGTGGCGCTAATAGAGTTGGTACCTTCGCCAAAATATTCAACGATAGCGCCTGTGCCACCAGCTACGGTGAGTATGCCAGCTACTTTCAAAATAATATCTTTTGGTGATGCCCAGCCGTTGAGCTTACCTTTTAGATGAATACCAATTAGTTTTGGCCAGCGCACGCCCCAGGCTTCGCCTACCATCACGTCTACAGCATCAGCTCCTCCCACACCAATTGCGACCATACAAAGTCCGCCGGCGTTAGGTGTGTGTGAGTCGGTTCCAATCATCATGCCGCCTGGAAAGGCGTATTGCTCCAGAACAACTTGGTGAATAATGCCTGAGTTTGGCTTCCAGAAGCCAATTCCATGACGTGCTGAAGCGGTGCGCAGGAAGTCATAAACTTCTTGGTTGTCGTTTAAAGCTTGTTTCATGTCGGTATCTACACCAACCCTAGCCTGGATGAGGTGGTCGCAGTGGACGGTTGTAGGAACCGCTACCTTATCTATACGTGCTTGCATGAATTGAAGTAAAGCCATTTGAGCGGTAGCATCTTGCATCGCTACGCGGTCGGGTCTCAAGAATGCATAGGTGTCACCTCTGACCAGTTCGCCTTCGGGCCAATGGTCCAGGTGGGCGGTTAGGATTTTTTCGGCAAGCGTAAGCGGTCTATTAAGGCGTTTGCGCGCTTCTTTGTACTTAGTTTGGCGACTTGCATAAAAATCTTCGAACTGTTTTTTACTAAATTTAGTCATAGTGGACCTCTTGCCATGTTTATCTTGAGGTCTAACATTCTACTAAATAATATGGCGCCCAAAGGCTTTCTTTAGCTTTTAGTATTGTTTGTTCTTTTGCTAAATCGTTTAACTGCCCATTTGAAATGGCGCATCTTGAAGCGATGATAGCCGCAAGCTTTCATTTCGTCGTAAGCACTTGAAAATGTCCAGTTGTCTTTTGCCATGCGCCAGAACGCCACGAGCATACCGGTGCGGTCGCAGCCGTGCTTACAATGAAGATAGATGGGTCTATTGTCTTCGTTTTCGATTATTTGAAAAAACTCATTGATGCTTTCTTCACTGGGCCAGCACAAATATGTCATGGGAAAAGAGATAAATTGAATTCCAGCATTCTCAACAAGGACCTTTTCGGCTGCGATTTCTTTTTTTGTAGAGCGAAGGCAGATGACCGTTTTGATATTGAGTGCAAGCAAGGTGTTTATGCTGTCTTTGCTTATATGTCCGCCACGAAAGAGCCAGTCATGAACTTTTCTTAGGTTAGGTATATGAGGATAAATGTCGTCGGGGAGTAAATGCATGAACTACAATACAAACAAATGAATTTTCTGCGCAAACCGTCATTATATATTCCCACCTTATACTTTGCCGAGGGTTTGCCGAATGCGGTCGTCACTCTTATCGCTTCTATATACTATAAAGATATAGGTTTCGACAATTCGTTCATCGGTGCGGCAACCACTTTTGCCGCTCTGCCTTGGATGTTGAAATTCTTGTGGGCACCTTTTGTGGACTTGTACGGAGACAAGCGCAAATGGGTATTGGTATTGCAGATGGTGCTTGCTGCGGCTCTTATGGTTTTAGCTGCTTTTACTCTAATGCTTCCTTCACCTACTTTTACTCTTGGTGCTTTTTTACTAATCGCTCTTGCTTCAGCTACGTTTGATATATCGCTTGACGGATATTATCTAGAAATTTTAAAACCGGACCAACAAGCATTTTATGTCGGTTGGCGCAGCGCTGCTTTTCGGTTAGCCTGGTTATTTGGTCAGGGAGGTCTTGTATATCTTGCCGGGTATCTGAATAAAGAACAACATTACACTTTTGATCAGGCTTTTGCCTGTGTGTTTGCCCTGTGCTCTTTGATTTTTATTGTGCTTACTATTTTGCACTCATATGCAATTCCTCATTCGGTTAATCTCACAAGAGCTGTCGATAGGATTAATATCAAAGAGTTTTTCCAAATCTCGCTGTCTTATTTCAAGCAGGAAAAAATTGCAATTTGTGTTGTATTCATTTTGCTGTTTCGAATAGGCGAAGCACTTATGCTCAAGATGGCGACTTTGTTTTTGTTGGATACGCCTGCCAAAGGCGGACTTTCAATATCGACAGAAAATGTAGGTATTATTTATGGAACTGTCGGTGTCATGACTCTTGTGGCAGGCGGAATTGTGGGCAGTTGGTATGTGTCAAAAGTAGGTTTGAAAAAATGCTTGTTGCCCTGCGCCATCGCTCAACTTCTGGCTATGCTTGGATACTGCTGGCTGGCATGGACATTGCCATCGGACAATAAATTCGCCTGTACTGTGGCAGTTAACTGTTTAGAACAATTCTTTTATGGCATTGGTATGTCGGCGTTTCTAGTATTCATTTTGAGTACTGTAAAAAGTCAATTCAAAGCAGCACACTATGCTATGGCTACAGCAATAATGGCGCTGGGACTGTATTTGCCTCAAGCTGTGAGTGGTTTTCTATGCGATTATCTGGGTTACAAGCTCTTTTTTATTGTCAGCTTTTGGGCTGCTATTCCAGGTATAATTATTATCCCGTTTTTACCGCTACAAGAAGAAGGCGAAAATGCAATATCGTAGACTTGGTGCCTCTGGAGTAAAAGTTAGCGAAATCGCGCTGGGGAGCTGGCTTACTTATGGTGGGTCGGTGGACGAAACTTCGTCAATAAAGCAAATTTTGCATGCTGTAGATTTAGGCATTAACTTCATCGACACAGCCAATGTCTATGCTCACGGCAATGCTGAAGTTGTGATAGGTAAAGCTTTGAAGTCGCTCGACAGAGATTCTATATTTCTTGCAAGTAAAGTATTTTTTCCGATGGGAGATGGTCCAAACGACCGTGGATTGTCACGAAAGCATGTGTTTGAGCAGTGTCATCAAAGTTTGAAGAGACTTGACACACCCTATCTTGATTTATATCAATGTCATCGTTATGACCCTGATACTCCAATGCACGAGCTAGTGCGAGCAATGGATGATCTTGCAAGACAAGGCAAAATTTTGTACTGGGGCGTGAGCGAATGGAAAGCTGAGCAGATTGAAGATGCAGTAAACACCGCCAAAGCAATGAATGCTATAGCTCCTGTATCGAATCAGCCTTGCTATAACATGCTTACTCGCAGAATTGAAGAATCGGTGGTTCCAAGCTCCTGGAAGCACGGTCTTGGTCAAGTTGTCTTTTCGCCTCTGGCTCAAGGTGTGCTTACAGGCAAATATGAATCAGGCAAAAATTTTCCAAAAGACAGTCGTGGTGCAGATGATCGCACTAATGTTTTTATGCTTGGAAATAATTTAACCAGTGATGCTAACTTGCAAAAAGCAAGAGAACTCAAATCTATTGCCTCAGATTTAAATTTAAGTTCGGCTCAGTTAGCCCTTGCCTGGTGCTTGCGCTTGAAAGAAGTTTCCAGTGTCATATGTGGTGCCACCCAGATCTATCAAATTGATGACAATGTCAAAGCTTCCGGCGTGAAATTAAGTCAAGAAATTTTAGATAAAATCGAAGGGATTCTTGCATCCGCTAACTTGGTCCGTTAATTTTCGCTTTATCCACAAGTGGGTAGAATGAAAATTATGAAAAGAACTAATCTCAAATTACTGACTACCCAAACTCTAGCTTTGAGCCTTTTGATGGGGCAGGCGCTCGCCCAGACGCCTCAATCTACTCAATATCCTCAGACTGATCCAAGCAAACTTGAACGTGTACCCCTTCTCAAGCCCGGTGCAGACGATAAGATGCCCGGTCAATTACCGGACTCGACAGTCAAGGTACCCACAACATCAGGTGAAGCTCCGGGTCCTGAGATTAAACCTGAGGTAAGAAAAGAAACCGAGTCGGCTTCGGAAGCTGTTTTTAATAATGAATCCAAAATAGACAAGAAAATAGAAGAAGAGCTACGAACGCCTGAGCGAACCTCGACCTCGCTTTCAGTTCCGACACTGCACACTCCGACTTCTAAAACGTCTTCGATTCCCGAAAAGCCTGGTGCAGGCAAAGAGCCCATGAAGCTCTTTGGGCGTATCGAGCAATTGACAGGCTCTGCCGATGTAAAACTGCCTCCGCTAAAAGCCCTCACTCCCCAACTCGACCCTCGCGGTCTTGTGGGTGGAGTCAGTGGCGCTGTGGATGAGTCTAAATACTCAGGCACAATTGCCAAAGAGTTTCCCAATGAATTCAAGGGCACCTGGGGCGGTACGCTCAAAGTGTGGACTTATACCTATAGTCCCCTTTATTTGAAGCAAGACCCGGCTGAAGCGGCAAGCATGGTCAGAATAATGAAACGCGACCGCGCTGGTGTTACCAATTTTGTTTTTCGCGAAGATCGCACTCGCAAGATTTCTCTTGAGCCAACATCCGTGCTTCTATCTGTGCCGATGAAGGACACTAATACTTATGCGCAAATGATGAAAGGTGGCGGACCCGGCAACATGGGCGCCTTTGCTGGGCAGTTTGAACAAATAATGGGCAATATGGAAACGCCTTGTGTAGCGGTGCATTTCGACAACTACCGGGCTGATGGCGTAACCGAGACTGGCGTGTCTGGCAACAAATCAGCCGGACAAGTAGTAAAAAACGTATTGCGTCAACTAGCTCCCGGAGTGGTTGAGCAGCAGATAGTGTCCAAATTTACAACAATAGTAAAAGGCACAAACAAAAAAAATACTGGCTACAGCGAAAGTGTTATTCGTTTCAAGAAATTGTCAGTTGGTCAGCTTTATGTTTTAGCGGCGTCTGTAAACTATTCAGACAAAGGTCAATATTTGAACAAGTTCATCATGTATGGCACTGTTGATCACAATCGTGTGATGGAAACTAACCCGATGTCATCAATGAGTAAAATGATCCCAGGACTTGGGCCTGATATGATGAATAACCCCGCTTTGAGAAATATGTTTGGAGCTGGTGGTGCCTCGCCTAATTTTGATCCATCTAAATTGCCATCGAATATGATGCCCAAAAATGGACAGATGCCAGGTATGCCAGGGATGAACGGTGGAATGCCAGGCGGTTTGGATTTCAATGAGTTGATGAAACGGATGAATGGAAACTGAATTTTTAGAAGAGTTAGTTCAAAAAATCGACGACATGATAGTGCAGCACGACTATCCTGGTTTCGAGGCGCGTGCTTTGAAGTTAGGCTTGCCTGAATGGGCTCGCAATTTGCCCGCTAAAACTTATTCTAAATGTCTCAAGCATGAAAGTGTGTTTGTGCGTTTGGCAGCGCTTAGATGGTTTCAAGAAGCGCCTGGAAAAATTAAGCCTCATATCGAACTTATTTATAGATCTCTTGAGGACTCTGATCCGTTTGTGAGATTGGAAGCCATTTGTTGTTTGGAGACTTTGCGCCAAGCAGACGATGAGATGATCGAAAAATTAGCCGCATTGGCCGATGACAATGATATAGACGTTCAGAGAGGCTTAGCGAAGGCTCTAGGCAAGTTAACTTTGCGCACGGCTAAAAATGCCCGCAACAATGCTTGCGCCCTGCAGGCGCTCGATAAGCTTTGTCAGAGCAAGGATCCGCAACTGAGACTGAAAGCTCTAAAAGCAATTAGGAAAATTCAAGAGAAATAAGTTTCAACTGCTCTAAAAGACGATCGTTGAATTTGTGCTCGTACATGAGTTTTGCATTGAAGTCAAATTCATAATATTGCTCAAGAAAATTTGAGTTGTAATTTGCCATTTTCAAAAATTCAGACAAAACAGAATCGATTTCTTGACTTATTAGAATAAGAGAATTCAAAACTTCAACCGATACCGATTCCGATATGGCTTTCAAACTTGGGTCATCGAGCCAATTGCGATGAAAGGACGTTACGGACATTCCTATTGTCGAACCAAGTTGATGAAGAGAATTTCTGATCATTCTCTCCTCTAGTGTGGTGCGTTTACTTGCAAGATTCTTATTAATTTGAGCAATGACCAGAAGGTTGTTGCTCAAACTCGACACTAAGTCGCAAAGCTTGATTTCAATATCAATTTCAATGTCAATATCTTTGTTGTCTAACTCTTTTGTCATGCGGCTATTTTACAGGTAAGTAAAAGAAAAGGCCTTCCCGAGGGAAGACCTTTTCTCTTTTGTCGTTCTGGAAAATCCGGAAAACTTTTGGCTTAAGAGATTGTGGGAACGTAAGTTTTTTCAGGCACTTCAATGGACGAGACCGAAATTTGTGCGCCTTGAGCGCGTCTGAAATTGTCCAAATAGCGACGAAGAGCTTCTCTTATCAAATCTGAACGTGTTCTGTGCTCGCATTTGGCGATGAAATCAACTTGTTCGAGCATTGCTGGTGGAAGAGCAATAAGGACTTTCTTGGGCATGGGCATCTCCTTGGAAGAAAAATAAGCGCAGTGATCCGAGGACGCAGGAAGACAACGTCTTTTTAAATTGCGATCCGAAAATTTCACGGTTCTTAATAAAGACTAACCGCTGACTTGGTGGCATTCAAATAAATCAACCACCCTCAACAGCTATTTACTTTACACACATCCATGAATATCGTAAAGGTCTGGAAGGCGCATAAATGCCCATTTTAGAAACTAGTTCGATAAATGATTTTTACCAATATCCAAAAGGCAGATAGCGTAGGGATCTTGAGTTGATGCCAGTTACAAATACGACTTTTGTATACACGATGGGATATCCAGGGACATATATCTTTTTGAATCGATACTTGTATTTACATGAAATTGTGATAGGTGGCTTTCTACGCGCTTCTTCGTAGCTCGCGGATAAATGCTACAAAGTTAAAAGTGGTTTGCCTTTGCGGTCTTTGCTGATGTAATTTGCAATGAGAGATAAGCGGCAATGAAATAATAGCTGGCCAATACAAAAACAAAGAGACTTTGCGTGATACCATTAGTGATACTAACGATTTGTTCATCATGTACGTTTTGAGGGATTATTGTTATGAGTTCGTCCACATTGTCGATTGCAACCTGGAATGTGAATTCGATAAAAGCCAGGCATGATCACGTTCTTGCATGGTTGCAAGAAGCCCAGCCTGATTTTGCGGCGCTTCAGGAAACCAAAACTGTTGATTCTGCTTTTCCAGTCGAAAGTTTTGCAAACTTAGGTTACGAATGTGTATTTTTTGGTCAAAAAACATATAACGGTGTGGCCGTTCTTACGAAACGAAAAGTAGATAGTTTCGAGACGGGAGCCACTAAATTCGCCCATCTTGAAGTGTCGCAAGGAATTGAAGATCATCAAGCACGCTTTTTGCGTGTGAATAGTATGGGTCTCAATATCATCAATGTATATGTTCCTAACGGTCAAGAAGTAGGCTCTACTAAATATGATTACAAGTTAGCTTGGCTGCGCGCTTTACGTACCTATTTAGACGAGAATTTTTCTCCTGACGACAATGTAATTATTCTGGGAGATTTCAATATCGCTCCGTACGATATAGATGTATACGACCCTGTAGCTATGGCGGGACAAGTGCTTACAAGCGAGGCGGAAAGACAGGCTCTCGACAATGTATGCAAGTGGGGACATGGTCTAACAGATGCATTTCGTATGTTTGAAAAAGATGGTGGCCACTATAGTTGGTGGGATTATCGAATGCTTGCTTTTCAAAAGAAAATGGGATTTCGAATAGATCACATCTGGATATCTAAAAGTCTTGAAGCAAGATGCGTTGGCTCACATATAGATAGATATATGCGAAAACTCGAGAAGCCATCTGATCATGCTCCAGTTTTAGCTTCTCTTGAAATTGTTTAAGTCAAGCAGCGATTGAATCTTTGTTTGGAGCTTGACTTTTGCGTACCATGCAATTAATCAATGCTTGACTCATAGTCATTTTTTTGTCTTTGGCAAGAGAATAAAAAACAATGGCTGAGTCGATTAGACTCTGTTCTTCTGGTCTTAATAAGTGAAGCAATAGACGCATTACATCAAGATTGCGACAAGCTAATTTTAAAAGCATCCCAGAATCGCAGTATTCTGCCATTTCACTACTTGTTAGAGCTTTCAAAATTTCTTTATACAGACTTGAATTTTGATCAAGCATCGAGATCAATTTTTCTTCGTCGCTTAAATCATAGTAGTTGCATATGGTAAGAAACTGACCAATAGTCATTTGAGATTGATCAAGAGCAAAACAGCAAAGCGATTGTATGGCTGATTGGATATTCAAGTGACCGCTTCTTACCAGATTTTGCAAGCTTAAAGCTAAGTGCAAAAGTGAATCATTGATCAAGTTTTGATTGAGCAAATATGTTCCCAATCGTTGTCCTGCAAAATCCTTCTCGTCAAGCGCTTTATCGAGCATTTTCTCATTTATGCAACCTGCTTTAGTCAGCAATTCGCCAATACGACAAATAGAAGACTTTTGATTTAAAGAAGGCTCCAGAAGTGGTGCATCTAATGAGCGAAGAGTCTTTTGAATTTTGAGTGTATAGTTGTTGCGCTCTTTGGATATAGCTCCAATTTGTATTGCCACCTGACCAATTTGTTTACCAGATCTCTTAGCTATTCTCAAAGCTATATTTATTTTGGACGGTGAAATTCCTTGCATTTTGAGCAGAGAACCAAATTTTGTTGAATAGTTGTCTTCAGGTTTGATAAAACAAATTTCCAGTGCTTGAGCGAATCTGAGATCAAATCTATTGGCAGTTTGTAAAACAAAAATGGCTTCTTCATGGGAGATTGAAGATTCAAGTGCAAGCTGTTGAGCATTAAGAACATCTTCTATTTTTTGTGCGCTTACATATTCAAGAAAAGAGAGCGCTTTTCCAAGCGGTATTCCGCCAAGCTTTGCAAACGAAGCTGCATGCTCAATTTTTTCAACTGATGAAAATTTAGAGGCAATGAGCAGATTACCCAATTTCAACTTCAATTTTGAATTTGCTTGCTCTACCATTTTTTCATCTCCGTAATTGGCAACAAATTCATTATGAGTTTTTAGCAAAACCAAAACTATAAGCGAGTACGCACGTCGCTTGCGGGTTTACGCAAATATGGAAAATACTATTAAGATTCAGGCCAATCGAAATTGTAGCGACGAGACATCCAGCCAATCATTTCTGCTTCAAGCTCGGCTATCTCGTCTACATCTATATATCTTTGTCTGAAGGCTTCTAGAATAATTCGGGCTCGTGTATTTAGTACTTCCATACCGGCCGATTCTTTGCTATGTGAATCCAAATTTTTAACCAGTTTTTGAGAGAGGGACGAAATTCTGTTTTGCACCCCGCGCACAGAAATGTGTTCTCTATCAGCAATTGCTTTGTCGGTCAAACCAAGAATGAGCAAGACCAGAATCGAGTATTCATCAGACGTAATCAGGCTGTCTTTGTGTTTGACTGAGTGTTGAATGGTTCTCACTAAAGGGTCTATATAAGGATTGTCCAGAATCAAAACCGATTTGATGGCGTGAGCCAATTTTTCTTCGCTCTCGGTTTTCAAGGCATATCCGTGAATGGCTTCATCGGGAACCATTTTTCCAATTTCTCTTACATAAGATTCTTGATGGAATTGCGACCAGAAAAGAATTTTGGTATTAGGATGCTTACTCCAAATAAGTTTGGCTAGTTTGGTTCCAGTCATCTCAGGCATCACAATGTCCAGGATTAGCATGTCTGGCTTTGTGCGCTCGAATTCAACCAGTCCCTGTGTACCATTGACTGCTTCTATTATTTCCACTTCACCCAGGGTCTTTTGCAAGACCGCCCGCAAATGGGTTCTTAAGGGCTCTAAATCTTCAACTACTAAAATCTTGTGCATTGATTGAATTTTAGCAAATCACAAAGGCTCAGGAACGCTCAAAACAAAAGAAGTGCCTGTGGCGAACTGGCTTGCTGGGTCAGGCTTTTCAAAAGAGACCGTAGCGCTTATCAATGAGGCACGCAAACGCATATACATCGTCCCGCGCGATAAATCGGACATTTTGGACGGATCAAAACCGATGCCATCATCAGTGGTGCGAAAGATATATGCAGCCCCTTGCTTAGATACATTTATTTTGACCGTTTTAGCTTTGGCGTGCTTGCAAACGTTTGTAATTGACTCTTGCACTAATCTATATATAAGTTGTTGCTCAACAATTGAAAATTTTTCAAGCTCACTTGTATCAACTTCACTTTGAAATCGAACTTTTAGGTTGAACTGTTTGGCAGCCTTGTCCAATCGCTCTTCAATTGCGGCGCATAATCCAAATTCATTTAGTATGACTGGACACAAGTCATCCATAATTTCTCTAATGTCGCTCATACTAGTTTTCATCTGGGCGATTATTTGATTTTTTGCCTCTTCATTTGGATTTGGGTCACTGGCAAATTTTTCAAAGCAAGTCAATGTTATGCGCATGTCGTTTAAAACCTGATCATGCAAATCTGCTGCTAGAAGTCGTCTGTCTTCTTCGTCCTGTTTGACCATGACAAGGCGTGATTCTTGCAAATCTTTGTTCAATAGATCAGTTTTGGCTGTGGCTGTCTCTATATATTTAATTTCGCGTTCGCGTTGCTTTAGCAAAGTTCCAGCGGAGATAGAAGCAACAAGAAGAATGCTTACGCAAAGCAACCGAGGCTGAATGCCAAACAAACTAAAAATTAGCGCTTGATAGACTATGCTGAGTAATATGAGTTGAAACGTGGTTACAACTCGTCCTTGAAGAGGTTGTGTGTAGCCTGCGTTGATTCCAGCAAAGGCAAGGGCTAGCATGCCAATGCCAAGTGCCAACATCTCAGTTATGGGCTCTTTTACTTCGCTTTTTTGCAGGCTGTCTTTCAAAAACGAAAAATTTTCTGCAAGAGGCTTGTGCAAATCTTGCCAGATTTTCAAGTCGAACTCTAGGCGGTCACTTAATATGAAAAGTGCCAGAGCCAGCGCGAAAAAGGCGGCAACTCCTAGAAAGCGTTTATTTTTGGATGAAATGTTCAAAGTGGCTTAAGTTGTTCCAAGTGCTTTGCGATGAATTTGCAAGGCTTGTAACTGACTATTTAAGTGATCTTTGTCTAACTGATTTTGAATCACAACTGTAATCAAATTTTCAGCACAATGCTCTTGGGTTTTGCTTTGTTTGAACAAATCTATATCTTCTTGTATGGGCAATTCAATCTGTTGGCGGCTTTGCATTTGAATGACACGTTTTTGATTTGTCCAAGATTCTCTTACTCTACTTGAATTCATGTCGGCAATGAGCCAGCCGACATCGGGATCTTGATAGATTTGCTCAGCTAAAGTGGTCAAAGAATCATTCTCACAAACAAGCCAAAGTGGTCTGTAATTAGATACCGTCTGTGTTTGCGATGCCTGGGCATTTTGCTTGATTTTGAGTTTTTCGCGAAGGCTTTGGCTAAAGCTAGACAACATATGTTTTTTGTCGAGTGATTTTTCGTCTTTCGTGGCCAATTTGCCAAGTCTGCTCATAAGCTCTTCTGCATTAGTACTCGACTCTAATTTTTCAAAATCTTTTGCATTTAAGTCTTTGCGTTCTTTCTTTAGTTTTTCAAGTACATTTTTTACTTTGATTTTGCCAGGCGACTTCCACTCGTTAGTCCAGTTGTAGGATGGTAAGCGCTTTGACACTTTCTTGTTTTCAATAGATTTGCCTATCGCATTGGCAATTTTGGATTCTTCAATAGTTGAATTAGACTGTTTATCCGATGGGTTAAAGACTTTTCGGTTAGTTCTATCGTTTGGATCGAACTTGGCAATTCCAGCAAGGGCAATAATCAGTCCAAGCTCTAGACCGGTGATGTAGCGAGAATCTTCAAAAGTACTTTCGGCGTGGGTGTTGGCAGAAGTAGGACCGACAAAATCTTTTTTCTTGCGTTTGCCAAAAGAAAGCTCTAAGCCGTTTACGCCCGCAATGGGGCTGCGACCATCAGGGCGTATGTCTGTAGGAGGAGTAATATTTGTGCGAATATCGCCAGCTTGACCTGTGAGTCCTGCATTTATCTGGGGCAATCTGAAGTCTCTGATTGTGAAATCGGAACGGCCAACTAGAGCGGCATTACCGGTGGTGCCTGGTTGTAGTGGACTGAGATTGGCTTTGATGATACTGTGAGCATCAAGAGTGGCTTTGGGTCCGGTTTGCAGAATTTGCGCATCAGCACTTTGAGCGGTTTGCAATGAGGTCAATACAGATTTGACTATGCCCGCAACAAACGCAGAGCGTATTTTGGGAGTCTCAAAAGGCTGTATTTGAGTCGCCTGTGTGAGCGCAGTTTGGATACTTTCCATGCGCGCTGCAACTTCTTGTCCGCGTATATTGAAGGACGTCTGTGGTCGCAGTGATGCAGCTTGCGTCATTTCAACATAGCGCGAAAATCCGATTAAATTGTTTGCTGGTGTAGAAATAAATCGTACAGATTCAGGTGCAGTAGCTAACTTAACTAGACGCGATTCGGGATTTATTGGAGTAGTAACCGTATCAGCCTGAGCAATAACCTGCTCAAGGCGCAAAGATACTGGTCTTTCGCTTTTGGCATTTTGTATTGTCAGTGAATTATCATCGCCACGCTCGACTATGGCGTTGGATGCAATATTCAAATTGGACTTGGGCGCCGTTTTTTCGACTAATTGCAAATCGGGCTGATTTATTGTGTTTTGCACCGCCTCAGTCATGCGATTAAGCAGTCTAGGTGCTGGTTGTTGTATTTCAGCTTGTGTAGTTTGAAGCATAGGTCTTGCCTCAACTCTTTGTGGCAAGACTTCTCTAGGCTGCTGGTTATGCTGCTGTACAGAAGGCACCACTGTTTGCTCGACTCTTGCTTGTAATACCGGCTGTTTGGATAGTATCGGTTCATTTGAGCGGGATTCGACAAAATCTACGCTTGGCAAAATTGGGCGGTCTGACTTTGACACGGTCAATTGTCTGGAAACTAGATCAGAGCCAAGGGCGGGATTTTCTAGTTGAACAGATCGAGAAGCTTTATAAGTGGAACTTTCCAATGATGCTCGTGATTGTTCAATAGTGCTAACTTTAGTCGCAACAAGTGAGCTTTCGTTTGGTATGGCTTGGTCCGCCTTCAAAGTGGTTGGTGCTTTGAATTTAAGCTCTGATTTGAGCCCTGAGTCTGGAGGCAAATCTGCCACTGCAGATTCAAGTTTCATTTTAACTGGACTGCTTAGTTTGACTGAGCCATCAGTAGGTTCAAAGGCAGAAGCTACAACTAGCTCATTGCCTTTGACTACACTTAAATTCTGCTCCTTAGAAAGCAAGGGCTGCACATGTTGAGGTGCATCTGTGTTCCAAATTTTTGGATCCACATTATGGGGCTTTCGGTCTTCCCCGCCACTATCAGGCAATTCAATCGGTTTGCTCATTTTCTGCTTGTCTTAGGTGCAATAGTAAGAGGGTTTTAATGTTACCACTTACCTCGCCTCTTGGCAAGCCCCTGAAGCCGCATAAAATTGGTTTCTAGACCACAGACTTGGCGAGCTCTTTCTCTTCTGTTTTAGCGTAGGGGAAAATGATATCTGCACGCTCGATATCTTCCAAATCTTTGAACTCGCCTGCAAGCACTTTGTCTGCAAGTTTGGAGCAAGCTTTGAAATAAGCGTCAGAGGGTCTTGTGCCGCTTAGTTTGCGGGTCATGTCCTGACATAAGATGTCGGCCGCATCAACCATAATCGGGTTTAAAGCCCTTCCTTCGTGGGCCCATAGGGCTGTTACAAGCATAGTGATAATGTCTTGTACACGCTGGGACATGTCGGCAATTCGACACTGTCTGTCTGGAAGCTTGAGTTGGTGTGTGACCATGTTGCCCGATAATTCCATAGGACTTTGATGCAATTCGGCTAAAGCAAAATTGACATGTTCGTTCAAGCGCGGATCCATGCCTTCTATGTTGCGGCTGTCTTTGCCAGAGCACAACTGACCCAGATACCACATGCTGTAATTAAGTAATTCATTGCGCAGTGCAAAAGCATGTGCCGGATTTTCTGGATGGAAGCTTTTGATTTTATGTTTCTGTAGCGCCAATCCAATTGGTTCGAAGTAGCGCTGTCCATGATGTTTTGCAAGCGATTTGAAAAATGCCATGCCAAGCATTTCACCTTCGCCTTCGTAAATACTTGGAGCAAGAAAATCGTGTACGTTGTCGCCAAATATATGTCCTTGTACGAAAGAGCGTCCGCCGTGTGTCTTCATAAAGAGTTCGATGGCACATTCTTTTTCTGCTTCAGAACCAAAAATTTTGGCGATAATACATTCGAGCTCACCGCGATAACCCTGGTCTAAAAGCCATGAGCCCCATGCTACTAGTGCATCAGAACCGGCTATTAAAGCCATTGCCCGAGCTATTCGGCGTTTGACTAATTCGCGCGTTTCAATCGCTTTACCGTATGTTTCTCTGAAATGAGCCCAAGGCAACATATTGGCTAGCATCAAACGCATAACACCAGAGGCGGTGGCGCACAATGCCAGGCGCCCCATGTTCAAACCATGATAGGCGATGGTTAAACCATTGCCAGCAGCCGGTTTGAGCAGGTTTTCTTTAGGCACTTTGAAATTTTTGAATTTCAGTCCGTTATTAAAAGCATGACTGAGTGCGTGCAATTTATAGGGAACTATTTGGAAGTTTTCGTTTTCTTCTTTGGGAAGCTCGGCGATAATTGCTGATGGCACATCGTTTACAAGACAGACTATGCCTACTGTTCGTCCAGGTATGGCATTAGTGATAAAGAGCTTTTCGCCGTTAATCACATAGTTCTCTCCATCTGCGTCTAATTTGGCTTCGGTTTTTAAGTTAGTTAGATCAGAGCCAGCATTAGGCTCAGTGAGAGCAAAACCAGAAAGACATTCGCCAGTAGCTAATCTTGGAAGAAATTTTTTCTTTTGTTCTTCTGATCCAAAAGCTCTAACAGGATCGACTGCGCCGATACAACCATGTACTGATGCAAGACCTGAAACAGTAGGTTCTATTGTTGCAACTTTGGTGAGAAAGCTCATGAATTCACGAGTTGTAACACCCTGTCCGCCAAATTCTTTGTCGATGAGCAAACCCCAGAAACCAGTTTTTTTCAACTCATCGATAAGCTCATTGCTTATTTTTCCTTTTTCATCGTACTGCTTTCCTTTAGCTCTGAAGTTTTTTACAACTTCCAAAGATTTAGTCATCGCAGCGTTATTGAGAGGGGTTTGAGCAGGTGTGGAAAAAAGTTCGATGGGCACTCTATTTTGCCAGACTGCCTGGTGCACTGGACTGCTTGTGGTTTTATATTTTTGTTCGAAAAGTGCTTCGACTTCGTCATCGATTCTATCGACCGCACCGGTGCGTTTTGCTTCGTCTTCGCTTTTTCCGCTCAAGCGCAGAGCGGTTTCTGCAAAAGTCATCTGCTCTTTATTGTTCTCGTTGTCTTTGTTGGTCATATTTGTTTCCTAACTCCGATCAAGCATTTGCAATGTCAGTACAAGTTCGTTTTTCTCTTCTGGATCAGGTGATACTCCGGCTGTCAATTTATCACCTGCTAAAATTTTCAAGAGTTTTTCTCCAGCCAGTTCAAACCTCCAGCCTTCCATCAGGCGAGGTTTTTTAGCCGTTGGCTTATCTAGATTTCCTTCCTGGTAACAGCGAATAAAATGCTGCACTTCGTCCCTGTTGGCGATGTACTCCACAGGCAAGTTTATACTAACTGCCATTTGCTTCAAGATAACATACAAAAAATCGCCTACCAAAAGTTGTTTCTTCGATGGTGGACGTGCCTCAGGCCAGGTTGGCCACTGTGAGCTTGGAAGAGCAAGACCTTTTTGACAGGCTTCAAGGATGGACGATTCATGGCGTTTCAACTGGTCGTCTCTAATTCCACGCAAATTTTTCAGCATCTTAGAATCGGATGCTCTACGCGTTGCAATTTCGAGTAAGCCCTGGTCCGATAAAATTGAACGCAGCGGTTTGTTTAAACGTTGTGCTTCATGATCGCGCCAGGAAAGAAGTTCTTGCAGGATAGCTAACTCTTTTCTATCTAATCTGTTGGCGCCTTTCACTCGGCAAATATCTAAATTGCGTCTGTATCCTGTGTTGGAAGCTTTACTGGCGGATGTCTCGAACTCTTCGCTCGCCCATTCAATGCGACCCATTGATTCCAATTTTTGATTGAGCTTGTCACAAAGCGATTGTAAATGTTCAACATCAGCTATCGCATAGCGTATTTGTTCGGGACTCAGCGGGCGTTGACTCCAATTGCTGAAACATTCTGCTTTGGTAAGTTGAACGCCGAGCATTTCCATTACCAATTTTTTCAAGCCTATTGAAAAACCAAGACCAGCAAAAGCAGCCGCTATTTGAGTGTCAAAAATATTCTTTGGTGTGCCATTACTCAAACGAGCAATGATCTCTAAATCCTGCTCGGCACAATGAAACAGACATTTAATTTCAGGATCGCAGATAGTTTGCCAAATCAGATTTAAGCTTTGCTGGTCAAAAGAATATGGGTCAACCAGAAAAATTTCTTCAGCAACACAAACTTGTATGAGACATAACTCTGGGAAATAAGTCTTTTCCGGAATGAATTCAAGGTCAAAGCCTGCCAACTTTTGTTTGTTGATTTTATCAATCAGCTTCTTTAGCCCATCCTGGCTCTCAATAAAATGATGAGTAGGAGTGGAATCAGTTAGCATCGGATTTGGAGAGTTTTGCCGTTTCATTTAATATCGTCTTTCGGCACCAGCCAAGGCTTCCTTTTCTGCCAATGATAACTGGATGCTTGTGATAAACCTCGGGCAGGGAAAATAATAGGGTATCTTCATTCATTGTGCCCACTTCTAAGCCTGCTGCCAATGCTATCGCTGCAGGTGCGGCTGTATCCCACACTTTTAATTTTCCAGCTAGATGCACAAACAAATCAGCTTTGTTTTCTAGTATGCGCGCCACTTTTAACCCAATACTGCCAAACTGGACAAAGTTGATATAGTCGAGATCTTCCACCCATGGATGTTTTTTGCGATCTCTATGTCCCATCATCAGCCTGGTTTTGGAAAGCGTGTTGCCTTCGCCAAAAATATCCGAGTCAAGACGTGCCTGAAGCTGAGTTTTTTCGTTGGTGTTTGTTTTTATTTTCCAGGCATCCATGAAAGGACCGCCATAGTAAAGATTGCTGTGTTCTGGTTCAAAAACACAACCAAATACTGGTTTTAAGTTTTGAAGAAGCCCAATCATTACCGAATATTGGCCATCTTGCAAAATATAATTTTGGGTTCCATCTATTGGATCTATGACCCAGACAAGTTCGTTGTCACAATTAATCTCGGGATCTTCTTCTGAAATTATGCTTGTTTGCGGAAATTCTTTTTTGAGAGTTTTAACTATAAGCTCAGATAAAGCAATGTCTGCACTTGTCACCAAGTCTCTTGGTCCTGTTTTTTCTTCTATCGTAATACCCTCGCGCATTTCCATGGCCAGGTAACCTGCGTTTAAAGCAAGGTCCAGGACAGATTGAATTTTATCTTCGCCCAGAATATCGTTCAAATTCAACTTCATTCGCGGTAGAGCTTGCAGTTGTACTGTTCGGCAAGCTGGTTGTCGAACATGTCGGCCACATAGGCTATGTGCCAGACCAAGTTATCTAATTCTTCTTGAGTCAAACCGCGAGTTGGTCTTTGCGTCACAATCAAAACTAAATTTTGATGTGTAGCCAGAGCACAGTTACTCATAGAGCTATTGAGATCAAGCAGATGTCTGTATAGCGGCTCTAATTTGGCGTTGTCTTCGGGCAAATAGACAAGTGGAGCAGTTATTCTTAAAACAGCGTCCTGTGAGCTTTCTTGCACAAAAATATATATTTTTGCGCTGCCTTCAGTGAGCCAGTAACCGTAGTCGTCTGCATCTGTAACTTTATGCTTGTCAGGATTTAAGCCCCTGTGGCTGAAGTATTGACGAATCATCTGAATGGCTTCAGGAGCGCTGCCGTGGCTTACTTTTTCAGCTCCAAACAGTACCATTTCAAAGATCTCCGATAATCTTGCCGATAATCTGTCGTTATCCTAAGTAAGTATACACCCGTCTAAATGTAGATTTTGTCCGGTTGTGACAGTTTTGCTAGCTTGACAAGTCTGGGCATTGCATAGTGCATTAGGCTGGTTTAGAATTTAAAGACTGAAGCTGTATTCCCGAGTAGCGCAGCGGTAGCGCAGGTGACTGTTAATCACTTGGTCGTAGGTTCGAATCCCACCTCGGGAGCCATTTTACTAGCTTGATGAAGAATATCCTCAGTAAAGTATTGCTTGTGTTGTTAGCGATATTGATACTTGCTGAAGTTTGGCTCTATTTGGGGCGTTTTTACGTTGCTCTGGGCTCGGACCTGCCCATCGACTATGAGGGTCCAACCTATTATGGTGTGAGGCTGCTTGCCTCAGGCGGAAATATTTATGATGGCGCCACCCTTGATAAGGCGCCCTTCATGGTCACCATTTATATGCCTTTGTATTACGCTCTGGGTGCCATATTTCAAAAAATGTGCGATCTTGCAGTGGGTCTGAAAGTATGTCGTTTAATAAGTGTTTTGTCTTTGTTTGCAACTGCTTATTTTTCTTATCGCATTTTTGTTTTGAGTAACATCGGTCGTGTGCGTTCTATTCTTGGGCTTTTTGTCTTTTTGAATTTTTTTGCTTTATGGATCTGGTCTAACTATTGTCGAGTCGATATGCTTGCAACAGCGCTCAGTCTTTTTGCTCTCGAACGCTTTTTGAGTTTAGAATCGGACAAGCAAGAATCAGGCTCTATCAGACATTTGCTCAGAGCGTTTTGTGTACCAGCATTGCTTTGTATAGCTGCTGTTTTCACCAAACAATCGTCTATAGTGGTGGCATTTTCTATTTTGGTTTATCTACTCTGGTCAAAAAATTGGCGAGAGTCTTTTGTCTTTAGTCTGGCTTTTGGAGCCGGCTGCGCTACTCTTACTATTATTTTGCAAGTTATTACCGGCGGTGGCTTTTTGCAGCATATGAAATTTGCTTCTAGAATGCCATTCGACTGGACAATGATGATGGATCATCTTGGTTGGATTGGACTTGATTGGTTGAAAATCTTGATTATATGCGCTTCTTGCTTTGTTTTAATTGTTTTTGGAAAACGAATGCAAATTGAAAATAGCGAAAAAACTTTTTTTGCTTTGTCTTTGCCCTTCTTGCTATCTACTGCAATTTTCACGCTTTATACGCTTGGTACCCAATATCCAAATACTAATCATGCCATTTTGTTCTATTTTGTTTTGAGCTTTGTTTTCTTGCAGGTATCTAATCTGTTCAAACAAAGAAAGGATAGCAAGCAAGAAACTGTATATTCGCTAAGTCTTGTTCTTGCCTGTCTTTTGAATTGTGCTTTAATGTTCCAGCTTTTGCCCTCGATGCTTGGCTGGCCCGCTCAGCTTAGTGCAAGCATGGCGCATTTTGAGGAATTGAAGAAAATCAAACCGAATAGTTTGGTTTTTACAGAAGACCCATATTTGAGTTTGGTATCAAATACAAAACCACTCTTTGTGGATGTTTCTACTTTCGTTCAGGTCTGGCGCGGTGAGCGCAAGGACACTTGGTTAGAGGATTTAAAAGAGATGGTAAGCAACCAAAAATTCGCTGCAGTGATAGTTAACTGCCACGATGATCAAAAGGAAAAGCCCAGTTATTATTGGAGCGAGGACCTGGTGAATTTAATTCATCAGAAATATAGCCTGTATTCCTCAACAACGGGCAACAGGCAAAGTCAAAACTTGTATTTGCAAGCTAACTAAAGAACGAAGAGTTATTTTTCTTCGGTAGTCTTGCCGGCTTTCATGTCCGACACTTTCTTCATTTTCTTAGCTAGTTTGATAATGAGCACAGGCAAAATGATCACACCAGCAAGGGCGATCATCATTCCAATTGTGCCTGAATCCATCTCCATATCATTACCTTCCTTTTGTATTGGCGACAAACCGATATTAATCTATGGACTGCCCTCTTTAATATACTCCCTAGCGCAATGCGAACCAAGCCTTGCATCTTTCTTTACAACTTGGCTTGAGTCCAGCAATCGCCCATAGGACGGGAAATTTAGATAAATGGGTAGTAATCTTAAAGGTGTGACATTTTTTAGTAAGTGACCCTTGACTATATGGACCGTTCGATTCGAAAACAAACTAATAAAAAGGGACGATTAACGGCTCTGTGTCTGGTGCTTGCCTTGCTTTTCCCTTTGCCGGCACATTGCGATTCGGGAGCCTTGAGCATATACGGCGAGCCTTTGTCAGAGGCTTATAAAAAGGACTTCTTCAGCTTTTTTCGATTTAGCATGGTTGGTATGTCAGTGACCAAAGACGGTTTCACGTCCATTGCTTATAAACCTCCGCGGGGAAGTATTCTTCGACAATGTGTGGATCTAAATCTGACTCTTACCAAAGAGGGACGGATTAAAAGAATGGTTTTGAAGTTGCGCCGTCGATGTATCGAAGATTCAAGACAAGGAATGTTCGCACGTGACGTGGCTAAGAGCTTTATTCAAGCTGGAATTCCCGAGCGCGATTCAGACGCGGTAAGCGACCTTATCAACGAGATATTTTTCAGACAAAAGCTAACACAGATAGATGTTAAGCCCGAGAATAAAAGCGCACTTGAGAATAAACTGCCATCCATTACGGTTCTTAAGCTTGGTCAAGGCGATTTGTCCGATGGGGATATTGTGATTTTTGGCGAGAATCTAAAAGTGCCGGAACTAAAGAGTGAGTCGTCATCTTTGTACAACGTCTTTGCTGGAGAAAGTAAATTAGCTAATCAACAAATTGGCGATTTGGTTTTGGAAATGGAAAATAATCAAGACGATGACGATCTGACTATCTCAGTGATGGGCATAGGCGATAAAGAAAAGATGCTTAAGAGCGATTTTGATTTTGAGCAAATTCCAAGCACAGCAGTGCCGCTGCTCAAATAATTATTCTAATTCGTCTTTTCTTGAGCCAGATTTTCCATCTTCCTGATCCAAAATATTTTTGATATCGCCCATAGAATGTTCCGATTCTTTTTTGAGATCCAAACCACTATCTTTTGAATCTGAGCTGTCGAACTGACTTCCTTCAGCGATATCTTGCTGCCAAATTGTGGGTGAAATTTCTTCCACTTTGTGTATGAGCCATTTCTTTTTGTTTTCTTTGATAACGATGAAACGCAGATATCTAGGTCCTTTGCGAATCCAAAAATTGGTATTGCACAAAACCGAAGCAGTCATTTTTTTACTGTCGTAATTTTCGATTTTTAAAGCAGATTTAGGAGCAGAGTTCACATCTCCGATGGCTTGAAATTGCAGAGTTTCTTTCGACCACGTCTCTGTGAGCTTCTGATAGTCATTAGCTGCATAATCATCAGTATAGAAATTCATCATCGCATCACCGCTGATGGTGTCATCATCTTTGGAAAGAATGCCAAACATACTCCTAATAAGACCTACTATTTGACGCAAATCTTCACTCGATTTTTGGTCGATCATGTTACCTTCATCAAGCACATTTTCGCTACCCACGTGCTTGTATGAAATTTTCCAGTAGTCGCCTATTGAAGCTCCCTCAGCGTATGCTGAGCGGTCGTCCATGTTGTAGGCGCCTGTACTCAGTTTTAGAGCATGAGCAGATTCGCTTGAGCCTGCACTGGGCTTGACCCATAAAATTACTTCGCCTGTTTTTGAATTAGTTTCAGATGCTGGAGCATAGTAGTAAATTAGCCCCTCGTCTTTGTTTTGAAATGACAAAAGCGATCCAACATTGGTGTTGGACAAGAAAAATCCTGCCGCTGTCGCGACTCCAGCAAGCAAAAGAGCGCCAATTGCAATTATGACAAATGAGGGCTTGTGACCAGGCACCAGCTCTTTCAATTTATTTAGTTTGGAAGTGGCATCATTTTGGTTTGCATCTTCACGAGCTGGTTCCAGGCGCGAGGTTTCTTGTGCTTTAGTTTTTACACCAGACGTTTTGCCTTGAGCGCTTTTTTGAGTATTCTCTTGTTTGCTTGGTACGGCCTTTGTTTTAGCTGAGGTAGAGCGCAAACCAGTTGTAGGCCCGAATAATTTCTCTTGTTCTAAAAGCTTGGAGACGCCTTCGAGTGCATCGCGCAATTCCTGCATCTTTTGAAAGCGTGCTTCAGGCTTCTTGGACAAAGCCTTCATTACTACTCGCTCTAATGACTCATTGATATCAAGATCTGGACGGGTCTCTTTCAGTGGCGGAGGCGGGGTGGTCAGATGCATTTCCATGGTTTCGACTACTGAGCGTCCCATGATAGGCGGCTGTCCAGTGAGCGCTTCATACATCATGGCGCCCATTGAATAAATGTCCGAGCGAGCATCTAAGGTCGAACCTGTGCATTGCTCGGGACTCATATAAATAGGACTACCAAAAATTTCGCCAGTTGCAGTCAGGTGCTGAGCCTGTTTCCCTGACGATGGCATTAATTTGGCAATTCCAAAATCCACCACTTTTACAAAATCGTCTTTGCCTTCAAAGTTTATGAGCATGATATTGCTCGACTTTAAATCTCGGTGAATGACGCCTTTCTGGTGAGCGTGCTCAAGTGCTTCGGCAGCTTGCATAAATATCGGAATAGTCCGCTTCATTTCGACATGGTCGTCGCGTTTAATTATGTCCGACAGACTTTCGCCTTCTAAAAAGTCCATTACTAGAAAAGGCTGCTCATCATCCACTACCCCATAGTCATATATGGTGATCACGTTTGGATGCGAAAGACATGATGCGGCCTGGGCTTCAACCTGAAATCGTTTAATACTAGTCTGATCGCTAACCAGTTGAGGTAGCAATACTTTGATTGCCACCAGGCGGTCCATTAGCTCATGGACACCTTTGTAGACGATACTCATACCGCCGCGGCCTATTTCTTCAACCACTTTGTAGCGTTCGTTCAGAATTTGACCAAGTAGTTTGTCTTTTTTGATTTTGACAAGAATGACTTTGTCATTGGCACAAACTATGAAATTATCAGGATAGGTGGACTGACAAGCCGGACACTTTTTGGTCAGCTCGACGCCTTTTTCTCCTTGATCGGACATTTCTGTGTTTGAGGTCACTGTTTTTTGCTCTATCTGGTTTGAGGTTCTGGTTCTATCTTCGAAAGTTTTGTGGCTTCTAAAAGACTCTCTTTTTCGTCGGCAATTTTAGGATAAATTGAAAAGTACAAAATAAAAACGAAGATTAAATAGGCAAACAGGTGGGCGATTCCAATTGTAAGCGAAGGAGCATTTTCTAAAGTCGACTGCCTTGGATTTTTGGGGTCGTAAAAGACTTTTACCTCTTTGCCTACATTGTATTTTTCTCGAAGTTGTCCACTTTCAAAACCAGGCAATCCTATTGGAGGCTGAAACGATAATCGCTCTGAGGTGTAATCAACGCCATTAACCGTGTAATGGTACTGTAATTTGGGAGTCCAGGCGGTGTCTCTGCCTAGCATCACGAATTGAGCGTCGAAACTATCAATTTTGCCTGTGATTTCTGACCATTGCAAGGCATTTATGCCCCTGATATAGGGCGGTAAGTCGACCAGGGCAAAGATTAATAATGCTCCCAGCAGGAGAAAAATTAAAAAGGGCTTTTCAAATTTTCTGGAAAGTTGAGACATTTAGACTCGTTTAAATCTCCAGATAAGTTCTGACCTGCCAAAGCTCGGGGAAACACTTTTTCGTCCAGGTAGACTTGAGATATGCGACACCCTCGCTTCCGCCAGTACCATGCTTGAATCCGATAATGCGCTCCACCACGGTGGCATGATGTTTGCGCCAGAGAAGAATGCCCTCGTCAAAGTCGAGCAAAAGCTCGGCGAGGTCATAGATTTGAGGATATTTGGCAGCCTGGTCATACAGTTTCTTTATTTCTTGTACCCTCTGCTCTAATTTATCCTTCTTTTGTTCTTGACTATCAGTATCATTATCCATATTGGGCTTAAAACCGGCCCAAGCCATTACTTTGAAGAAAAGGTCGTGAAGTGATTCAGAATCGAATCTCTTTTGTAAATCAACTACTGCTGCATGCTCATGACTGAAATATTTGAGCATATTGGTGTCTTTCATTCCGCCCAGAAATTCTATTTCGCGAAATTGACTGGATTGGAAGCCACTGGCTGGATTTAAATGATTTCTAAATCCCAAAAAATCTTTTGGTGCCATTGTCTCTAAAATATGAATTTGATTTACCAAATGCCTTTGAATCGCTACCACTCTTTTGAGATAGAAATTGGCTTGCCAAATTTTGGCCTCATCTAATTTTGTGTCTTGCAGAATTTTCACCACTGTGTCGAGCTCGTGCAAAATTAATTTGAACCAAAGTTCGTATGTTTGGTGAATGATGATGAATAAGGGCTCGTCGTGGTGAGCCGGATCTGACAGACAGAGCTGAAGCTCTTTCAACTCTCTCACTTTCAGATAGGAGTTGTACGAAACACCTTTTCCCTCACCGTATCCAGACATTGTTTATTTCTTCTCCTTTTGATCTTTTTTTACGTCTTCTTTTTTCTTGCCTTTGAAAAGTCCCAGTCCAAGCCCAAAGCCGCCGCCGCTAGATTCTCTTTCAAGTTTGGTTGGGATCATGCCACCATAAAGTGGCAATAATGCATTTTGGTCTAAACTGTTTCCCTCACAAGCTTTTGCATACTCTTTTGGTTTGCCTTTGTCGTAGTAATATGCCAGGGTCGATTCTGTCAGATTTTTGCGAGCTTTATCTACAAACGCTTTGTATTCTATTTGATAAGATTCCATCTCGATTTTGTCCTGGTCGACTTTGAAGACCTTAAAACTGCACGGATAGCTTGCAAGTGCTGCATTTGAAACGTAGTAAATATTTCCTTCCTTCTGCACTTTGTTCATGCCTATATGACCGCTCAAGGCTAGGCGCACGTAAGGTGAAGCCCCGAGTACTTCGCGTCCAGATGCTGCGTTAGCCAGAATATAAGATGTCCAGGGAGTGTTTCCCGTGTCATAAGGAGGTGGTGCTAAAAGTGGATGATGACTAAAAACGATGGTAAATTTGCTCGAATTTTTTTCCAGATCTTTTTTGAGCCAGTTGATTTGACGGCTTGACAATAGACCTTCCCGACTTTCGGTGCGTGACGTGTCAAGACCTACTAAATGGACGTTTGAGGCAAAGTCGCTCGACCAGTAAGAGGTGTTGCTTTCTATTCCTTTTCCTTTCCAGTCGGGACCAAAAACTGCCATCTTATCGACAACTGAAGTTACGTCTTTATCACCAAGAACAAAGTGCCATGGGCAATTTAGACCTTGAACGACATCGAGAAATAAATTCCAATTGGATTCATTTTTTCCAAGACCTTCTACCTGATCGCCTCCAAAAACTACGAAGTCTACCTGCAGAGCGTTTATTTTCTTGATTACCGATTGCAATATCAGTTGACTCTCATGAAAAAGTTCATGAGTATCCTGCATATTGGTTGTCAAATGCACATCTGTAACATAGGCAAATGAAAATGGCTTTACAGGCGCCAGTGAAGCATGTGCCTTGTTTTCATAAGAAATTCCAAGAAGGCTTACGCTAATAAGTGATAGTAAGAAGTCGCGTCTTTTGATAATGGTTGCCTTTGTCAGTCTGCGTAGAACTCAGTAGAAAATACTCATCATGTCATTAGATAGATATTTGTATACTGTGTGGCCTGACTAAAGTTTGGCACAATTTTGAAGATTAAGTGAGGTTTTTGCAAATGACGAGTGGCGTCAAAGACGAAGCTAGCAGCACAAAAGAAAATCTAACCTTGAATATTCGGCAGATAAAAGAAATCTTGCCTCATCGTTACCCTTTTCTTCTACTTGACCGTGTCACTTCGGTGGAGCCCGGTGTGCGTGGTGTCGGTTATAAAAATATGACCGCTAACGAACAATTTTTCGAAGGACATTTTCCATTCGGTCCAATTATGCCTGGAGTTCTCATGGTGGAAGCTTTGGCCCAATTGGCTTGCATAACTTTGCTCACTAAAGAAGAGTACAAGCACAATCTAGGTGTATTCACTGGAATCGACGGCTTTAAATTCCGTTCTATGGTAGAACCAGGTGATCGCTTAGATATGGAAGTAGAACTTTTAAAAATCAAAGGACCGCTGGGTCGTTGTCGAGGTGTAGCAAAAGTAGGTGACAAACTTGCTTGCGAAGGAGAATTTTCATTCTCTATGATCGACAAAGAAAAATTCATGGGAACTTCGAAATAAAATGTCAATTCATTCAACAGCAATAATTGCAGAAGGCGCTAAAATCGCAGACAGTGCCGAGATCGGTCCTTATGTAGTAATTGGAAAAGGTGTAACTATCGGTGAGCGAACTGTAGTTGGTCCGCACTGTGTCATTGATGGTGATACTACTATCGGTGCAGACTGCAAAATCTACGCATCGGTAGCTATCGGTCTGGATCCTCAAGACTTAGGCTATAAAGGCGAATTCACCGGTGTAAAAATTGGCGATCGCACAACACTTAGAGAATTCGTCACCATTCACAGAGCCACCAAAGAAGGTTACACTACTTTGGGCAACGATTGTTTCTTGATGAATTATTCGCATATTGCTCATAACTGCAAAGTTGGAAACGGCGTTATAATGGCAAACAACGCTACTCTAGGTGGTTATGTTGAAGTAGGTGATAATGTCGTTTTTGGCGGCACTGTGGCTGTACACCAAAACGTTAAAATCGGTCGTTTAGTTATGATGGGCGGAATAACTGGTACACGCAAAGACATGCCTCCATTCGCCATGATGGATGGCAGACCAGCCAAGGTCTGCGGTATCAATCTGGTCGGAATGAAGCGCAATAAATTCGGTCCTGAAATTCGCAAAGCGGTCAAAGATGCTTATCGAATGATTTATCGCGAAGGGATGAATCAAAAAGTGGCTCTTGAGCGAGTTGAAGCTGAATTGGGTCATTATGCCGAAGTACAAGAAATCGTAAATTTTTATCGTACGAGCAGAAGGGGTGTATGTATCGCAATGACATCGTATGATGAAATCAGAGACGAAGCAGTAAGCGAGGAAAAACCTCTGGCTGAAGCTGGTGTAGGTGACTTCTAGGAACCGTAATTAGTGTCGGTAGAAAATCGCAATGTGGATCTTCCTGAATCAAAGGAAGATACCAAGTCTTCAGATGTATCTGGTTACGCGTCTGTATTGCGCAATCCGCAATTCATGTGTCTCTGGATTGCTCAAATTTTTTCGCAATTCGCAGACCGAGCTGTTTTCGTTCTATTCGTAGCTGTCTTAACCACTCTTCAGCACTCGACCATCGCTGGCAAATTTGTAGGCGCTGCTCAGATGACGAGCTTGCTTTATGTAGCCTTCACTATTCCAGCCATAATTTTGAGTCCAATAGCAGGAGTTTATGTAGACCGTTTTTCAAATAAATTAGTGCTAGTACTATCCAGTCTTTTTCGAGCGGCCACTGTTTGTCTAATTGCCACTCCACTTGTAAAGCAGGCGCCAAGCATCGCTTTGTCACTGGCTTTTCTAATTTCAATTGGATCTCAATTTTTCGCACCGGCTGAAACTGCTTCCATTCCAAGGCTGGTTAAGAAAGACGATTTACTTGCTGCCAATTCGCTTTTCTTTACCACAATGATGATTGCTCTTGGTTTTGGATTCGCGATAGGCGATCCAATTATAGAATCGACGGGGCTTGGTAAAGCACCGTATGCAGTGGCGATTGGATTTTTCATATCGGCACTTTGCTTACTTGGAATAAAAGACACTAAGCCGCAAAAGAAAGAGCACGAGCCATGGTGGGAGGAATTGCGATTTGGTATTGCTTACATAGTTAGTAGCCGTTATGTTTTTCGTGCCATTGTAAAAATAACTATTTTGTTCAGCACTATAATCACTCTCAACATCATTGCGGTGGCTCTATCTGAGCAAGTATTGGATTTGCAACCTCATCAGTTTGGCTACATAGTAGCTGGTGCTGGGCTTGGAATGGGGATAGGTAATTTCTTCGTCGGAATTTTTGGCGCCAAAATGCACGCACCTATCCTTGCCTATCGCGGCTTTTGCTGTCTTGGTTTTTTCATGAGTGTGCTTGGTAGTTTGGGCTTTATAAAAGATCATGCCGTTGAACTGGGTCTGCACACCTTTACATATCAAGGATTATTGATACTAATTCCTTTGACCATTAGCGTTTTGATTGGCGCTTCGTGTGCCATGGTGGCTGTTCCGACCTATTCGGCATTGCAGGGTGCTGTGCCCGAGCAATTGCGGGGCAAGGTTTTCGGTGCCCAAAACACGGCAATGTCTGCGGCTTCTACAATTCCGGTAGTTTTAGCTGGAGTTGCTGCTGACAACCTGCCTGGAGGCGTGTCGACCACATTATTTCTTATTGGGCTTCCGACCCTAGCCCTTGGGTTCTTTTACCTTCAAGAAGAGCTCAAATTACTTAAAAGCGAAGAATCGGGCGAATATTTGGAGAAGAAAAATTAAGCTCAGTAGTTAAAGTGTGCATTGCTTGAAACCACCATATAAAGGATATGATATGACGGTAGTATAAGCTTGACATTGTTCTTGCCCAAAACTCACAAAAAACGCGCGTATACGCGAAAGAATCGGGAAAAGATGCGAAACCGGATAATCCTACTTTCCATAACTGTTGGAATTTGGATATTTTTAAAAGCGATCGACAGTTTTGTCACTGGCCCGGAATGTCTGTTTTTGCTAGGAATGGCACTGGTCGGCATGACCGTTCACTCGACCTGGCTTTATCTGGCTCAAAGTCGCTGGCATCATAAAGCTCGCATTTTTCTCAAAAAGAAAATTCCAGTTGCCATGAGAGTTTCTGGTTCTCAGAACCTCAAAAAACTTGGACAGTACAAACGGGTGCTTGGCATACGTGGTAAAGCGCCGGTTGAGAATCTTACGTTTTCGGACTGGCATCCTAGTGTTGATATCTTTGTCTCGGCTAAAAATGAATCGCGCTCAATTGAAAACACTGTGCGCAATTTGTTCAAACTTGACTATGACAAATATCTGGTCTGGATAATCGACGACATTTCGACCGATTCTATGCCTCAAATTCTTGAAGGACTTAAATCCGAGTATCCTAACTTAAGAGTGATTAATCGTGCTCCTTCTTCCTTTCCCGGTAAATCGGCTGCCTTAAATGAGGCGCTTGCAAAGTCTGAAGGCGAAGTAGTAGTTGTTTTTGACGCGGATGCTTATGTCAAACCTGACTTCTTGAATTCGGCCTTGCCCTTTCTAATGGGTGAGCGTGTAGGTGCGGTACAAGTTCAAAAGAGAATTTTTGAATCTCAAAAAGGACTTCTAGTAGATTGTCAGGCATCCGAATATGCCTTGGACTCTTACTTCCAAGTCGGTCGCGATATCATTGGCGGCGCAGTAGAGTTGCGTGGTAATGGACAGCTAATTAAGCGCGAAGCGCTAATAGACGTCGGTGGATGGAATAACAAAACTCTTACAGACGATCTCGATTTGAGTATGCGTCTTTTGGTTTCCAATTGGGACGTCAAGTTCTGTCCAGACGTATGGGTATTCGAAGAAGGTGTTCCCACAATCAAAGCGTTGTTGCGCCAAAGACGTCGTTGGGCAGAAGGAAGTATTCGCCGATATCTTGACTATATTTTCCCGCTTAACTCGCCTTCGCGCTTGTCAATAATGGAGCGCATAGACACACTTGTATTTACAGTCTATTTTGTAGTGCCAGCACTGGTGGTGCTAGATGCAATCTACGAAGTTATTCATCTAGCTACTGGAGTTCCTACTTACGGACGCTTTCTTGCCCTCTTGTCATTTCTGGTTTTGTGGGTAACGCAGATAGATATTTTTATTGCTCTGCGCATGTACAGAAAAACTCCTATCTTGACAGCTCTGTGGAAAAGTTGGGTAGTCGATATCTACATATATGGGCATTGGGTGCCGGTCATCCTCATGTCCTTTTGTCAGATTCTTTTTGCTAAAAATCATTCAACTTGGCATCGCACTGAGCACGCTGGAAGTCATTCCAATCCCACTACATAATTTTAAAGTGGCTGATAACGGCTCCGAAGGTCATCTTGGCTTCTTTTGGGCAAGGTACTAGTGGTGGCGTTTATGGTGCCTTTTATTTCGTTTCTACCACTAAAGTATGTGCCACCAGAATATACTGGACATCCCGGTTGATAAGAGATCACAAACCAACATAATTTTTACAAGGAAGACGGAACTCATAAAACCCAGTGAACAGCGGCTTTTCGAGTGGCTGACAACTCGGCGAAGTGGGGGATGCCAAATTTGTGAGATTATTTTGTGGACCAAAACAAGAAAATAGGTACAATTGGTTTGGTCTCGGGCCAGGTGGTCCAGGACAGTTGGTCAACTGACATTTAGTAGATGGAGTAATGCATGCTTAAGAAGATAGCGTCCTCTTTCCTCGTCGCCACCGCCCTGGTAGGCTCGATGGCTGCTCCTTCGTTTGCCGATGACGATACATTTAGGAACATAGTGTTCTTCCCTGTCAGAGTTGTTGGTATGGGAGTGGGAACCGTCGCTGGCGTACCCCTTGGTATGGTCAAAGATGGTACAAAAGGTTCAATTATGGCAACCAAATGGGTAGCCGACAAACTTGGTGATGAAAATGGAATGTATCACCAAATGGTCGGTGGCGTACTTGGTGGACCGTTCGGATTAGTTGGTGGTAGTGCTTATGGTGCCTTCGATGGCGGCTGGCACGGCATGAAAACTGGTTACGAACAACCATTCAGCAAAGATGCTTTCACTTTCAAAGACGAGTAATTTGAAATACAAGCATTAGAAAATGGGTTCGATGTTGAGGGTAGTGCCTGCCTTCATGCTAAACAAAGAGGCACTACCCCCAAGACCTTACGGAGTAAATATGAACAATAAGCTTTTCTCGTTAATGGCCGCTGGCTTAATCGCCGTTGGTGTAGCCGGTCCTGCAAGAGCTGGCGACGGTCCTCTAGGATCAGTCACTTCTTGGCTAGGATCAGTTACTGCTTTTATCGTTGATGTACCTGAAGGTATCCTTTACCACTCGCTTTACAACTGCCCACTCAAAACTAGCCAATATCTAGCCGAATCCTTCGGTGACGAAAATGGTGCTGGTCAAAACGTGGTTGGCGCAGTTCTAGGCGTTCCAACAGGGATACTTTGGGGCATTCCTTATGGTGCCATCGCTGGTGCCAAACATGGTATCGGTACTGGATGGGAAAAACCATTCAGCACAGAGTCCTATATTGTTGTTGAACAGTAGATAAGGGTTTTGACGATACTCAATCTAGTAGTATCATCTAAATCTACAAAGTTGGCTTTTTAGCCAAGCCTGATATTTGGAAAGTGGGGAAAACATGAAATCAAAAAATCTAGGCAGCTTAATCGTATCCCTTGCGTTCGCAGCCGGCATTGCCGCTCCTGCATTCGCCCTGGATTACGAAGCTAAACCTATTATGTGGTGTTTGCAAGCGCCATTCAGAACACTTGGAGCCGCTACTGGCGCCCTTGTTTCTGGTGGTATCAGTGGTCCGATCGATGACGGTTACCACTGGTCTTTGAAAGGTACAGAACACGTTGCCGGAAAATTCGGCGATGAAAAAGGTACTGGTCAAATCGTAGCTGCTGTGCCAATCGGCGGATCGACAGGTCTCGTCCTTGGTAGCGCACATGGCGTCTATCGTGGATTCTTCCACGGTTGGAAAAAAGGTTGGGAAAAACCTTTCAGCCGTTGGTCCTTGATCACGATGGAAGAGCAATAAGGCGAATTTGTTTACACAACATTTTTCATAGAAATTGGTGAAGAAAATGCAAAAGAAAGGTCTCAAACTAGTAGCTGCAGCGGCAATGCTCGCTTCATCGCTAGTCAGCGCTGTCCCTGGTTTCGCTTATCCTGAGCGCCCAGAATCAGCTCGTGTTCAGTACGAAATGTGGTACTTTCCGTGCCGCGTAGTTAGCATGCTTGTCACTACAGCATGGGATGCACCTACTGGTGTATTCACTGACGGTGTCAAAGGTGCTATCGGTGGTACCAAGATGGTTGCTCGTAACCTCGGTAAAGAGGATGGAGCATACGAAAGAGTTGCCGGCGCTTTAGTCGGTGGACCTGTAGGACTGGTAGCTGGTGGGCTTTATGGTTCACTGCACGGAACTGCTTATGGTATCCATCATGGTTTCATCGGATATCCAAGCCCCCACTCAGGAAGCCACAGCATGATCTTCCAGGGCAAAGGGTTCGTTGTACCTTACGACGACAACTACTAAGACCAGATAGTCCCCACTTTCGGGTCTTGAATAATGGCTCTATCTGAGCGAGGTTGACGAATGATCAATCTCGCTCAGGCATTTCTATAAAATAGGTTATTGAGCCAGTGCAAACGGGTAATTAGGGGTAGTGGAGTTAGCGGTAAGCTCTCATTGAGCTTCTTTTGAACTGGTCCGATGGAGATTCAAAAAGAACGGCGAGGCGGTCCTAAGCGAATTGGCGAGCTACTTGTAGCCGCTGGTATCATTCGTCAGGAAGTTTTGATGGAAGCCTTGCAAATAGCAAAGAAATCCAGCACGCCTGTAGGCCGCGTGCTCATGACTATCGGCGAATTGTCTGAGCGCAATCTGCAAGTTGCAATTGAAGTTCAATCTATGGTCCGCGACCAGCTCATTTCGCCCGAGTTTGGTATTCGTGCACTCAATCAATGCGCACGCACTCAGGTGCCTTTAGAAGAGACTTTTAGACGCCTTGGATGGACTCCACCAGCCGAGCGCACAACAAATACCTCCAATGAGCTTGGACGCCTATTACTAGACTGTGGCGTTATAACAGAGTCGGTTTTAGAACAAGGCCTCAGACAGAGTATTGAAAATGATTTACCGCTTGGTCGTTGTTTGGTTTTGTCGCGTGTGATTACTGCAAATTTTTTGGCCTCTGCACTTACCGCTCAGGTGCTTTTTAGAGACGGCAAGATTAGTTATGACCAGGCCATAAATGGACTTCGTGCTTCAGCCAAAAAAGCACAACCTATCGAAGATAGTTTGCAAGAATCCGGTGCGTACGCATCTGATAAAGGCAAGGTGAAAGTAGGTGATTTGCTTGCTCAAGCAGGCATTGTAAGTGAAGCGGATAAAGCCACTGCTGTTGAGCGAGGACTGTCTGATGGCATGCCTGTAGGCGAGGTATTCGTTCAGTCGGGCATGATATCACCCTCGGTGCTAGATGAAAGTTTGAAATTGCAGGAAATGGTAAACAACGGACAGATGAGCACACTCCAAGCTGCTGCCATTTTGAGCCAGGCCAATGCCAGAAACGTTCCAATGGAAGCGGTTATTCAAGAAAAATCGAATTCCAAAGATGAAGTGAACAAAGTAAACAAAGTCATTTATCTCGTGCGCAAAGCAGAGCTGCTTGGTCGCGATGATTGGAAGAAAGTTGAAATAATGGCTAATCAAATGAATGTAACCTATGGTGAGGTTATTTATTCAAGAGACCTTTTGCCACGCAAACTTCTTGATGCCGTTTTCCAAGGACAAAAATTAATTGAAGACGATCTGATTACAGAGTCTCATCTAGTCAAAGTTTTACGTGCCGTTCGTGATACTAAAGTGGAGTTTGCTACCGCTTTGAAGACTGTATCACCAGACGCAGAAGATCATTCGCATGATTCGCGCGGCAAACAACAGCCTGAAGAAAAGGGATCTGGAATTTTCGGAATTTTCAGAAAAAAATAGTCTCGAATTTGCCACCTGATTTAATATCATTTTCGCACTGAAGATGGTATCACATATGATTGATAAAAATCCCCAAATGTGCTATTATATGGGTAATTACGGATTTTTCTTTGTCTTTTGTTTTGTGCGTTGCGGCGCACGGGGGGTTGCCTATGCTTATTCAAACAAAATCGAAAGGAATCACATTTCCGGTTCATGATGTAGAAGCGGTCCTAACAGAGCTTCCCACCAAGAAAACGAGAGAACTAATGCGATTTCTCTTGCGCGATTTCGACTCTTACGATACTCCCGAGCCCCTCTGCCTTTCTGGATACAATTCAGAAAGTCTAGTCGACACAAGTCAATATCACGCACTTTTTTCGACAATACATCAAGCATTCAGTGAACACCGTCCACTTATACTATCGCCAGATATGATCTGGATCACAATTTTGCAGGGATTTGCTCAGCACGTAAAAAACAATACAGAAAAGCTACGAGCGCTACTTGTAAGCCATACAGGCAAAAAAGACTTGATGGTCTTTAGAGAAGAGACTTTTGTAGAATCTCCCGAATACGATTGGCAAGGTGTTATTCACGATTTTGCAAAGGTTTTGAGTGAAAATGTGCCCGAGAGTTATAGCAATCTTATAAGTGATTTCTCCACCACAGGACCTTTGGAGCGCGTGGTGAGCGAAGTTGCGGTGCTCGATGTTTTTCAGTCCTATTTTGAATACATCATGTACGCTGGCTGTGGAATTCCGTATATCACACTTGAAGGTAGCGTGGATGACTGGAAAAAACTCAGAAACAAAGTCGAGCTTTTAGAGCCTTACAAACTCGATTTTTGGATTGGTCATCTCAGAGAAATTACAGATCACTTTTATCGAGCAGCAATCGGTGATGTTGATAAAACCCACTGGCAAGACATTTATAAGCAAATGAATACTTACGGCGCGACCACGATAAATGGATGGATTGTAAAACTAATTCCTTATGTCCGCTCTGGTGGTACTGGCGATTGTGTTCTGAAAAATCCTATGATAAGTGAAGATTCGGTGTTGTGGCATGAAAACATTGAGGGCATTAGGACAGATCAATTGCCCTCGGGAATTTCCAAAGTTCCCTTCATTATAAAAATGATTCTAACCAATGAAACGAAGCCTATGCAATTCTTGTCTGGATTTTTAGGTGGTGAGCAGGATAAAGAAAATTTTGCCTTAAGACCTATGCTTGGCTGGGCAGTGAGAAAATCTGCATCTAGCGAAAGTTATCTTTTTGATTTACCAAACATTGTCGAAAAAGTGCCGCCTAAATCTATGGCAGACATGCAAGAGTTTGTCGAAAATCTCTTGGGTCCCTGGCAAACACAAAGACGAGAACATCTTCAGATTCCAGGTGATTTTTTTACCTTCTACAAACAGTGCGATGGATTGATTTGTCGGTATGATGAAAAAATATTGTGGAGAGTCAAAGCACTTGCGGATCTTGAAAAAATTACTTTTGAGTATTGCAAGCTCGATTCCGAAATTGAAGAAGCGCAAAATTATTCAGACGCCCTTATCACCCTTGTTGGACCAAAAGACTGTCCGTGGCTGCGATTTTTAGATGAGAGTGATGGACAGTTCCTTGCGCTTGAACTTGGTCACAAATTTCAAGTTTATAGAGTCAATGAGAATACCAAAGAAAAAGAACTCATAGCACCGTCATTTGAAATGAGCATTCGTGCTTATTTAGATAAAGCAAAAAAGCTTATCTGCGAGCCTTAGCGGCCTTTACTTGAGTTGCTTTGAGCATGCGTTTTGCGATTTTGCCTGAGCCTGTTTTGGGCAGTTCAGCCACAAACTCAATCAAGCGGGGCATTTTATATCCGGCAAGTCTGCTTCGAACTAGTTCGGTAATTTCTTCTTCGCTTATTTTAAATCCTGGTTTGGTCACAATCACGGCTTTGACTATTTCGCCCCAATAACTGTCAGGCACGCCGATTACTGCGCATTCAAGCACGCCTGGATGCTCGTAGATGACATATTCGACTTCGGTCGAATAGACATTTTCGCCACCAGTGATGATCATGTCTTTTTTTCTATCGACAACATTTATAAATCCATGTTTGTCTACTACGGCTAAATCGCCGGTGAAAATCCAGCCATTTTTAATTGTGTTTGCTGTAGTTTCAGGGTTTTTCCAGTAACCGCGAGTGATGTTGGGACCAGTTGCAATGACCTCCCCCACTTCTTTTCCATTAGGTGTTACTTCGCTCAAATCTTCGCGCACTACTTTTACAATCGCTCCTAAAAATGGACGACCAGTACTTGCTTTGATTGCCAAAAGTTTTTCTTGAGGCCAATTCTTTTGCGATTCAAGCGGAATTGAGACTGTTAGAAACGGGCTTGTCTCTGTCATTCCATAGAACTGAACATAATCGCAGCCAAATTGATCCATAGTTTGACGCACCAACTCTGGTGCTACAGGTGAACCTGCTGTCATAATCATTCTTAAGTTGGGATACTGATGATTCTTCAGTTCTGGCGCTTTCAGTAGCGATGCAAGCATAGTTGGAACTAGTGCTGTAATTGTGATGTTTTCTTTTGCCAGAATAGCTAAAACTTGTTTGTCTTTGAAATAAGGCAAGAATACATGCCTTCCGCCGACCATTGTGATTGCCCAGATTGCCCAGGCATCGACTAAATGGAACATGGGTGCTACGTGCAGCCATGTGTCAATGTCGGTGAGTTTTAGCTCTGCTACCGCTCCCATGGCGTTATGAGTGACATTTTCATGAGTGAGCATCACACCTTTGGCTTCGCCGGTGGTACCACTTGTATAATATAGTTGCGCTAAATCGGTTGGGGCCATGAAAGGCGATTCGACTGATTGACCCAGAAACTGAACTAAGAATTGTTCGTACTTCGAGCTTGGAAGAAGAGCTAATGTTGGGGCCGTGGGTCTGCCAAGCCAGATAGTGAAATCTGGTTTGAAGCCTAGATTTACCAGTTCAGCCACAGTGCTTGCAAAATCTGGATGGGCTACAAGAATGCTTGTGTTTGAATGTTTAGTGATGTCGAGAACCTCTTTGGCACTCAACCTGAAGTTGAGCGGGTTCAAAATGGCGCCAAGCATTGAGCATGCATAATATAGAATCAGATACTCGTGACAATTGGGTGCCAAGCAAGCAACCACGTCGCCGCGGGTTATTCCCTTTTCGCGCAACCCTGCCGCAAGTGCCGAGACTAATTCGTGCAAGTCTTTGTAGGTAATAGCTTTCTTGCCATCTACAATCGCTATATGGTCGGCGTAGAGCGATGCGGCGCGCTCAAGGCTAAGATTGAGGTTCATAACATCCTTAAGAAGGTCTTACGGCCAGGAGAACTTATAAATAATACTGCTATCCTAGGGCGAATTAGATTAAGTAGCATAATAAGCACAGTCTAATGAAGCGCCACTGGCACGCTTAGTTGTCACAAGCTATTGGGATTTCTGCATACTATTTGGAGTTATTTAAAAGATGAGTCAGGTGATGGACAAGACTTACAATGGAATAAAAGTTCCTCAAGGTGAAAAGATTACCTTCAAGGACGGCAAACCTGTTACACCAAACAAGCCAATTATTCCCTTCATTGAAGGCGATGGTACCGGACGCGACATTTGGAAAGCTTCCAAAGTCGTATTCGACGCTGCTGTGAAAAAAGCCTACAAAGGCGAGCGCGAAGTAGCTTGGTTTGAAGTATTGGCTGGCGAGAAAGCAAACGACCAGACCAAAGAATGGCTTCCTAAAGATACTTTAGACGCCCTTAAAGAATTTGGTGTTGGTATCAAAGGACCTTTGACCACCCCAGTTGGCGGCGGTATAAGAAGCTTGAACGTTTCGCTCAGACAAATCTTTGATCTTTACTGCTGCGTTCGTCCTGTACGTTGGTTCACAGGCGTTCCTTCGCCAGTGACTAGCCCCGAGAAGCTAGATGTAGTCATCTTCCGTGAAAACACAGAAGACGTTTACTCAGGTATCGAATTTGAATCTGGCTCACCTGAAGCAAAGAAAATTATCGAAACTATCAAGGGTATCGACGCGAAAAAAGAAATCCGTCCCGACTCAGGAATCGGCATCAAGCCAATCTCCAAAACCGGTTCGCAACGTTTGGTTCGTCGCGCAATTGAGTACGCTATCAAACACAACAAGCCTTCAGTCACACTTGTGCACAAAGGCAATATCATGAAATATACCGAGGGCGCTTTTAGAGACTGGGGTTACCAGTTGGCTGAAGCTGAATTCGGGGACAAAACAATCAGCGAAGAAAAACTCTGGGCTGAATTCGACGGTAAAGTACCAGCTGGCAAAATTGTTATCAAAGACAGAATTGCTGACTCCATGTTCCAGCAAGTGTTGCTTAGACCCGATGAGTACTCTGTACTTGCCACCACCAACTTGAACGGCGACTATCTATCAGATGCTTGCGCAGCTCAAGTGGGCGGTTTGGGGATCGCACCAGGAGCCAATATCGGCGACGAATGCGCAATCTTTGAAGCAACCCACGGAACAGCTCCTAAGTACGCTGACAAAGACGTCATCAACCCAGGCTCAGTTATTTTGTCCGGCGCTTTGATGTTCGAATTCCTTGGTTGGACCGAAGCTGCAGACCTAATTTATAGTGCTTTGGCTAAAACAATCCAACAAAAGAAAGTCACATACGACATGGAACGTTTAATGAGCGGAGCTACCAAAGTAAAAACCAGCGAATTTGCTAAATTCATCTGCGAAAACATGTAATTTGGCTGATAGCTGAATCAAAGTTCGAACTGTGAAATCGGGAGTGCCAAAGCGCTCCCGGTTTTTTTTAAAATTTTTTGCTTCTGCGTGATTTCCCCATTCCAAACCTGATTGGCATTTTGTAAATTGGGTGTATGAACGCAGAAATTCCCCCAGATTCTAAGCAAACCGATGTCGCCGCTGCCCCAATCAACGATGCGACCAAGCCATTGACTGTCGCTAGTCTGGACATTACTAATCAAACTAATACCGCGGCAGACTTCAGTCCACCAGTAAGTGAAACACTTCTGGCTGATGCTCGCGACCCTCGCGAAAGAAGAGATCGAAGAGAGCAAAGACCAGGACACCATCACAGAGATGATGGACATCCACATCCACAGCGTCCGCAATTTCAGCAGCAAGATATGCGTTTTAGACGCACCATGGACCCGAATCAAAATCAACAGAATCAGATTTACCAACAGCGCATTCTTGCTGAACAAATGAGACGTCGTCAGCAACAGCAGCAATTCATTCCACCCAATAATTTTACTCAAAATCCGACCTTCTTGAGACGTCAACAACAGCAACAGTGGCAACAGCCGCAATGGCAACAGAGGCAACAATTTCAAAATTTCGGACAATTCAATAATTTCTCTACACCTGTAAATTATCGTCCGGCATGCAATCAGAACCAATTCAATAATTTTGGTTCTAATTGTCACACCCCCTACGGCAATCAATGGAACACTTTCCCGCATCAAAGGCGCCGCTCTGGTCCTGATGTTATGGACATTGTAGGCACGCTTGGTGGCTTGTTCATCGCAGGTGTTGCATTAGATCAAATTGGCAAGCAGCACAAGCGTGATCAGAGAGCTGCCGAGGTTGAAGCCAGACCAGGTGATCCTCAAATAAATAAACCAAAAGATGTCAAAGTCGCAGCAGACACTGAGCGAAGCGAGCCCTTTACTGCTAAATCCAGAACTGGAAAAGATAATTGGTCTGAAGAGCACGGTGCACTAGTTGAGCGTGCAAGAAATAATCGTGGTGAAACAGTAATTTATGGTGATGGTAATGTCAAATCACTGTCAGAAAATCCCAATTTCAAAACACTAGGTTGGCAGGAATATGGCATTCGACATGACCGTACAGAGAACCTTTTGTGGCGTTTGAGAAATGGCGAGGGCACTTTTAACAAAGATAACCCTCCTAAGAATGCAGTGATGATGATCGGCACAAATAACATTGGGCGTGCAAGTACCGATGATATCGTCCGCGGTATCATGGAAAATCACAAAGAGTTGCGTACCCGATTACCTAATTCCAACATAGTTGTTGTAGGTGTGCTGCCTAAGGGTGATGATCCGACTGCCAATACTCAGATTCAGGAAATCAATCGCAAAGTTCAAGAGCAATTGAAAGATAAACCAAATACCGTTTTTGTCGACGCTCGCAGCGCGCTAATGAAAGATGGTCAGTACATTGCTGAAATGTGGAAGCCAGCTCATATCAATTTGACAGAGCAAGGTCAAAACAAATTGCTTGAAGTGATAAATGCTAAATTGAAAAAATAAAAGTGCGTTTTATTCTACTTATTCGCCATAAGTTAAACGCGTGATGCCGCGTTTGGAAGCTTCGATCATGGCTTGCTGAGCGCAAGTCATAAGACCTTGAATTGTTTTGGAATCTTTTGGAACAGATGCAGTACCAAAGTGCAAAACCGGTCTGTATTGAGATAATTCAGGTGAAAACTTAAACAGATTTGTAACTATCTTGTCTACAAGCACAGCTGCTGCCTGACTGTCCGAATTAGGCATGATGATTGCGTATCCTTTCTCGCCGAAGTGTCCAAAGATGTCCACTTCACTTTTGATTCGCCCGATAGCACCAATAGTCATATTGACTGCTTTCATTGTCTGAGAAGCACCTTCACTTTGAGGTGGCGTTTTGATTGAAAATACTACCAGTGAAACGATTTGACCAAAATGAAAAGCGCGCTGAAACTCTTTTTCAAGGAAGAAAAGAAATGCTGCTTGACTCAGTATTCGCGATTGTGGATCGAGTAAAGTAGAAAGAACAGCTTGGGATTTATTCTGTTCGAATTTAACTTCGTTATTTTGGATTCCAACATGCAGGGCTGAAAGTTTTTGATGGCTGGAAGTGCTTGAGCTCATGAATGCTTCCACTGCTGGTGAATGACCGCCAGATTGAAATGTGGTACCAAATATGCTACTAGTACCAGGTGTGGTGCTACCAAAAGTATTGGTTGGAATATTGCTACTAGAAGGAAAAGTTACACCGCTTCTTGGTATATCGGCAGTATGATCCGCTGTCTTATTCATAGATGCAGTGTCCATCATATGAGGAGGGATAGCGTATTTCAAATTATCTTGTGTTTGACTTTGCATGGCTCTATTCATATTGGGAAGTGCCAAGTTGCCAGTGTTAACTTGATTTGTATTTGGTGGCACAAATTGGGGCGCTACGAAAGTCTTTCCATTTGGTGACTGAATAAGACCTAACTTAATCATGTTGCAAACGACCGAAATCCACTGAGTATCAGTTATAGCTAGAGATGCTGCAATGTCGCGAACGTTTTTGCTTCCGTCTACAAATTGATAGAAGCGTTTCTGTAAATCTATTCCAAGTGGTGGTCCTTCAAGAATTATGCGCTCGAATTCTTTTTCGCTCAGGCTATTATTAGATCGTCTCAAAATAGATTGTTCGGTGATTTCATAGTCCTGTAAAAAGCCTATGCTCTCTATCAATTCAGCGCCTCTGTACAGAATTTGCTGCACAGGCATGCTAATTGAATTTACTTCTGCTTTTGTTGATGGCGTAAAACTGACTTTACCATCAAGCCACGTGAACATATGAAGAAGAGCTTCCAGTCCTTGTTGCAAATCGGTAGTAGCATGTATCGGAACTCCTTGGCTGAAGAAAACTGCGCCATTGCCAAACATTGATTCGATCGCCAGCTTTCCAGTGGCTGCTTCTTGCGAGGCTAATTGTAGATGCGAGGAAAGAGGACGAATGGCAAGGCTGCCACTAAGCAATTTGACCAGCGGTGGTCGTCCACCCAGTCCATCGTCAGTCGGCTTTTGTTGAGTGCTGCCTGGAGATATATAGCCAGACGACACTGGTTTTAGGTGATCAGAAAGTGCTTGTCCGAACAGTTTTCCTGTAGGGTCGTTAGGATCGTTCGAAACTCCAAGGGTCTGATTCATTTGTTTGAAAACAACGGCAAAATCGTTTGTTCGGTAATACCAAAGCATAGATTCTGTGCCATTTGGCCCCGCGTGCATCCACCACTCAGGTTCCAGTCCGGGCTTGTCAGGGCAATGAATACTAATTGTATAAGGCTGTTTAGTTTGTTCTTCTGTCCAAGTGAAACAATTTTTCACCCCGGGAGATTTTTGCGCTTTTGCAAAAATAGACTGGATTTCTTCTGAATCAGGGCGCGCGTTTATACGGATGTGATGTTTAGGTAGGTTGTGTTGCGAACTAAACATTCTCTATTACTGTTGCCGTTTTCGAGACTGCAACAGTGTTTTCTGCGCAATCCGCGAACTTATGGAGCCCATGAACCAAAACGCCTTAAGATTCCCTATTTATGGCTTTTTCTTCTAAATTCTATTTACACAGTTTCGAGAATATAAAACGCTAATACATATAAGTATTTAAGTTCTATTAGATGTTTGTATTTACATCAATTTGAAAATACTACATTTCAATAATTAGAAAATTAAATAAGTAAATAATTCTACAATTCAACAATACGACTATTGAAATATTCGACGAGTTAAAAGTTTGGGTCATCTTCTGAGTTGTCGACAATACGAAGATGTGAATTTAGTATGTGAACCCTTATCGACATCTTGAAAGACAAAAAGTTTTGAAATCAATTTGAACACTCATCGCTTTCTTGATATTGAAATAAGACTCACCCCTCCTCAAGAAATTTTGTTGAAAATCTTGCAAGTGAGTTCTTAAAAGCTACAACTAGTCCTATTTTAGATTCTTCAAAAAAATCTTCTCTACAAAAAATCTCTCAAGAGAGTTTTTTAGAATGAGTAGAAAATCAACCGAATTGACTACCAACCAGCAATGCCTAAGCAGGGAAAATATTGCGGTCAATCAAAAGGCTTCTATGGGCTGTGAAATTTTATTCGAAGGGAATCATCCATCTGACTATCTCCGCGGCGCTAGAGCGATAGAAAGGCGAATGGTCCGATAATGTATATTATGTTTCATGCCCGGTCTCGAAAAGCCTCATTATTTCAGGGTCTAGCCAACCGCGTGAAATAAGGCATTGGCCTTTGGCCTGACCGCTCACTTTTTCGTCTATTTGAGCGATAAAAGCCATGTCCTCGGTTATTAAATCCAGGGCTACAAGTTGTCTGTAAAAAGGGTCTCTTGTGTAATCATCCAGGTCATATAAGTTTTGACCCATTAAAAGCCCTTCGAGCTGGCTATGAGAAATGAAGTTCTTATCCTCTAATATCTCGCCAAGTGGCTCGCCAGTTTCTCTTTGAGCGTCGACTGCTTCGCTGAGCTGGTCTATAGAGATCATATGAGTCATGACACAAAGCTGTCCGAGTCTAGGTTTTATTATTCTGAAAGTTTCGTTTTGACTATCTACATTTTGCTGAAAGCTTGGAAGGCTTCGCATGGCATCAGTAATTCTAAGAAGTACTTGAGAAGCAACAGAAGAAGAGCTTGATGATGAGGCGTTCTCAAGCTTATGTTTGAGCTTTTCAAATTTCATTTTGATTTCATCGCTTGAAGCTGAATCAGTCAGTCCAAGCAGTGCAGTTAAATTATTCATCGCAATCTTCTTTATTAGACTGAAGGAAGAATATCATACCAATTAAATATTGTAGTAAAGACAACAATTAGATAATTCAACAATACGACAATAAATAGATACAAAAATTCGATAGTGCGTATGGTCTAATTGACAAATTGACTAATGTTCAACCCTTCTTAAATTGAAATGATTCTTTTAAGTAAGGGAAGTTCACACTGACAATATCGCAAGCCCACTAATTAAGTACAATAATAGCCTGGCTGCCCTTGTGTCGGAACTGGTATACGAGCCGCACTTAAAATGCGGTGCCCGTAAGGGATTGAGGGTTCGACTCCCTCCGAGGGCATTTTTTTATAATCTATAAACTTTCTATGTTTTAAGTAGTACTAAGGGTGATACCACCAATGAAAGTCGCAATAGTTACTGGCGCAAGTCGAGGTATTGGAGCTTGTGTGGCGAAAGGATTGGCTGAAGACGGATTTTCTCTGGCTTTAACTGCTCGCTCCAAAGAGGGACTTGACCAGGTCGCCAAAAAAATTAAAGAAGCAAATCACAAAGGGGTTCAAGTTCTAACTTTCCCGTGCGATGTAAGCGACAGCAAAGCCGTTAACCAAATGGTGGAAACTACAGTCAAAAAATTTGGTCGAATAGATCTACTGGTGAACAATGCAGGAATGAGCAAAACTGGCACTTTAGCTATTTCGACAGATGAATTTGATGAAGTGCTTTCAGTCAACTTAAAAGGACCTTTTGCACTTTTAAAAGCGGTTGTGCCAACAATGAAGTCACAGGGCGACGGTACTATAATAAATATCGCTTCTAGAGCTGGCAAGATTGGCTTTGCAGGCTGGGGCGCTTATGCAGCTTCCAAATTTGGCATGGTAGGACTTGGCGAGTCTCTATATCGCGAGCTTTCTCCCATGGGTATCAGAGTGACCACGCTTTGTCCTAGTTGGGTAGACACAGACATGGCAAAAGTCTCGACCTTTCCAGCCAATCAAATGCTCAATCCAGAAGACATATTGAAATCTATCCGATACATCATGTCTTTATCACCAGCAGCAGCGGTGAAAGAATTGATGATTGAGTGTCGCGCGCATCTGGCTTAGTCAGAGTTAGGGCGTGTTCAGGTTAGTTGACAGGTAGAATTCGTTTTACCTCGTCCAATTTAGCTATTTTGGCCAGATCGTTTAGGTCAATTTCGCCTGTAACAAAAATTTCGCTTCCTTTAGTCTGTACTTTGGAAATATTCCAGAGACCCAATTTGCGTAACTGTTCCAGTACATCTGGGGTCGCCAGGTTAAGCACCACTTTGATAGGCACTCGATCCATCTTAGAGGCAGGCCTAATTGCAAGTAGTCTGGTGTCGACTTTGCGCAAGGCTGAGCCATCTGATTGGAATTGAGCAAAGGGATTGTATTCATTTACGTTTTTGTCTTTGGCTGATTTTTCTTCTTCTAATTTGCCTTCGCGATAATCGCGAATTTTGGGTCTTTCATCAATTATCTGCATTTCTTTGGGCGCTAGGTAATACTTCTTTAAAGAGCTACCTCGCACCATCGATTGTGTGCTGCTTCGATTGAATCCGCCGCCACCATATTGATTGTCGCCAGAGCTAACAGTTCTTCCCCAGTTAGTTGGTGGAAGTCCACTGCCTGAAGGTCCAGTACTGTAAGAGTTGCGCGCGGCGTAGTTATTAGGCGAATAGGTAAATCGGGCACCTCGTCCAGGTTTGTAGTTCTGCACTCCCGCACCACTGGCGGAGGCAACTCTTCGCATAGACTCGCGTCCAAAAACTGCTTCGTGGCTCACGCCTTCTGGCATCTCCACTGGCACTGGAATAAGTTTCGATTTGCCGCCTTCAGTCACGTATTTTTCTTCGACTGCTACAAAAGAGGTGAACTGAGTCATGATGTGATAAGCAAGAGCAGTATCAACTATCTCGTTTTTGAGTTCGGCATTCATATTGCCAGATTGAACACCCATCCAGTCTTCCGACATTAGTCTGTCCACTTTTGCTCTTGCCCAAACTGAAGCAATGCCGGAGTTTGCTGGATTAGACTCAGGGAAAATTACTTTCATAGACTTGCTATAAGGTGCACCCTGACTGAATCCTGTCAGTGTGACTGTTCCAGAGCCGGGCTTTGTATAACGTCCTTTTATGTATAAAGGCTTTTGGGCCCAGACGTCGGAAACTGCCTTGGGAAATACTTCTTTGGCGTCTAGTCCATCAAATTTTACTGCCACGTCAGTTAACACAGGAGATGCGATTCGCTTATAAAATTTCTCGCCAACCTCGCCAGCTTTTGCATTCAGTAACACGTATTCTGGCTCGCCACCGCCTTCTTTGGCGATACCATCTATCAAGAAGCGATTGACACTATTGCCGGTGCCAAAAGGAAACCATCTCGATGTTCCACGATGTTTCTTTACTAAATCCAGTATTTGCATATCGTTTCCGACATAACCGTCCGTCATGAAAGTGACAATTCTCAGTCGATTATTGTCGGGTGGAATAGAACAGACTTTCTCGACAGCCGGTGCCATCCAGGTGCCACCGCGCGCTTGTAACCCCTCGATAAATGCTTTTGCTTTTTCTTTCATTTGGGTGCTCGACACTTCTGGTTTGTCGAACAAAATGCTGTTTTGATTATTGAATGTAATTATCTGAAAAGTATCATTGGGGTTCATATGATCAATGATGTGATTCAGCGCTTCTTTAGCCTTATTCAGGGGTGGTCCGTTTTGCGAACCAGAGCAGTCAATCAGGAATATCATTTCTTTTGGTGCCACTTTATCTGGTGTCACTGACTTGGGTGGCAAAAGCATAAGGGTGAAAAAGCCTGAGCCGTCATGCTCTTTTGCATTTCTGTGAGTTATATAACCACTGCTTATTTGATCTTGAGAGACATTCCATGACAAAACGAAATCTTTGTTAGGAATTGCATTCTTGTCTTTGAGTGAAACCTGAGCATGACTTGAATCCTTGCTTGTTACATCTACTTCGTGCAACGAAGATTTTAGATTACTGTAGGCAACGCCTGAATCGAGATTGACTGAAATTGAAATATCATGACCGGCTCGAGTGTCTTTGCGAGCCAATAACGGCGTTACTTTAGACGCGTCTGGAACTTGGTCTGTATCTGGTGCCCAGCCACTTCCTGTCTTACCAGTTGGTGAGCCTGGTATGAAGCGGGGTCCGACTACTGTAGGAAAAGCAAAACTGTATTTTCCATTTTCGAAAAGGAGCAAGTCTTTGTATTTAATTGTGATTTCGACTTCTTTTCCTGGCTCAATATTTGCCACAGACTGAGTGAAAATATTTGGTCTTTCCTGGTCTAAAAGTGACGCTACATGCCCTTTTGCTTTAGCCTGCTCGTATATCTCGCGAGCTTCTTCCTTCTTTTTGATTGTGCCATGAATAATTCGAGAGCCTACTTTCATGGTCATTTCGTCTACTGCACCAGTTTCAGAAAGAGGAAAAGTGTAGACGGCTTCGATTTTCTCTTTATATGGATTAGCAAAGAGCTGTTTAACTGTCACATCCGCCATGTAACCAGAGATATTAGCTTGCACGCTAGTGTGTTGAAGCGGACATTCACCAAGAGGTTTGTGAGACAAACTTGCGCTTGCAAATAACACGCCAGAGCCCTGGCCCGAAAAGCTCAATTTGACAGGTTCTTCAGGCTTTTCAGTGGCAGCATCAGATCTTGATAAATTGGCCGAAGCGGCAAAACTTTCTTCTTGCGCTTTTGCTTCAGACAAAAATGCTGTTATCAATTGCATTGATAACAGAGAACTAGAGATAGCAACTAATAGTTTCCTGCCAGATGATGCTGGTAACGAGAACATATCCCTACCCCCAATTGATGCAGCTTAAATCCAGAATAGAATGAGACCCGAAATTTTGACATAGGGTTTTGCCCAGTTTTGCTCCAAACCGCAAATCTTAGCTGTGCTCTCTTATGGATTTGTCCAGCCGCTCTCCGGCATTTTTCAATTTGATATAAGCTGGATCGCTTACACCATTTACCTTCTTCTCCAGTTCCAAAAGCACAACATGGTCGTATTGCATTTTTATTTGCACGTTTTTAATCGCTTTGAGCTTTTCTGGTTTCGACTTGTTTAGTGTCTGCTCTTGCGCTTCCTTTAATTCATCTCTCCAGACAATTGCAAGTCCACCACACAAGTCGGACAGCTCCTCTTTAGTGGGGAGGCTTTGTTCACCTTTTCTAAATATGGTGAGCACGGCTCTTAGATATTTTCCCGATTTTTTGATTGCATCTCTACTCGAAATCGAATACATAGTGGATTCTAAGAAAGCATCGTCTAAGGCTTTTGGTGCTTTTTCAAGCTTTGCCTCTATTTCCTTGTAATGCAGTGTCTTAGTGCCAACATCAAAGTATTGTTTCCATGCTCCTTCTTCGGCACAAACTGGCAAGGCGACCATTGATACGGCAACCAGTAATATAGATAATTGCAATTTTAGTCTATTCAAAATAACCTCAATGGTGTTTAATTAGTCAGTTTTCTTAATGGCTTTGGTTACCAGATCCAGGTCTTTTTGAGTAGATGCCGCTTCAGTTGAATTGGGACCAAACGTTTTTTTGCGAGCGTATAAAACATATTCATATGCATGCTTTGCATCTTCATAGTTGCCTAACCTGAAAGCAACTTGGGCAATCCAATCTAGACTGTTTACGTATCGAGGATCGCTAGTTCCAAAAGAAGAAGAAATTTTGTGTGCCTTTTCAAAATAAGCTTGAGCTTGAGAAAAATTCTTGGCTCGAAACAGTTTGATACCTGCCGCCATATTTTGTTGATAGTTTACATCTGTATTAGCATTTAGCATCGACTGCTGATTTTGCTGACTCTGCATTCGTTGCTGCCAGTACTGATAACGCCACCAATCTGGTGAGCGTTGGCTAGCCGATTGTTTTGGCATCACGGCTGTGACTCTGGGGGGATTGGGTAGTTTTGTTGAGCCAGGTTTGACCGAAGGTGGTTTGGTTGGATCTCCAGGAATAAGTTCAGGGGTAGTTACTGACGGTATAGTAGTTTGTTGCCCCGCTTGTGTATTTTGATTCGCGCCCATTTTACTTGCTGTTGGTAAAGTGGAACGAGCGGGAATGGTGGTATCACTTATGGTATTAATATCGACCGGGTGATAACTTGGTTGAAAAATGAAATAAGCCAATCCCACTACAATTAAAATGCCCACTGTGGCTATGGCATTGACTTTAGCGTGAGTTTCAGCTTTTTTAGTTTCAGGATCGTCTAGTGGTGGGATAGTCGATTGAGAGGTGGCGTTTTGGGAGCCGCTCAAGACTGTTCGCTCAAGTTGGGCAGACGCTGCGATATTTTGTACTGGCAAAACACTTGTAGATGTGCTTGTACCCAGTGGAATTTGCGCTATGTCTTTATAGGTTTCTGGAGATAAATCCAACAAAATATTGGCTAAAGCCTCACCAAATTCGCGCATGGTTTGAAAGCGATTTTCGGGATCCTTTTCAATTGCCTTGGCTACTACTTCTTCAAGACCCGGTGGCAGAACGCAATTACATGCTGTGCCCAGTGGTTTTGCATTGTCGTTTACTTGTTTGAACATGCATTCCATTGGATCCATTCCTTTGAATGGACTTTCACCAGATATGGTTGCATAAATTACACAGCCCAAAGAATAAATGTCCGAGCGCGGATCGAGCGGTTTAGCCCTACACTGCTCAGGACTCATGTATAGCGGACTGCCAAATACGTCACCAGTGGCAGTGAGATTCAACGCCTCGTCGGGGTCGTCTGCCATTACTTTGGCAATACCAAAATCGATAACTTTAACCACTTCCTGACCGTCTTCACCGGTCACAAGCATGATGTTTGATGGTTTTATGTCTCTGTGAATAATGCCGCGCTCGTGAGCGTGTGCAAGAGCAGAGCAGACCATGACAAAGATTTTTAAAGTGCGCACAAGGTTGACTGGTTCACCAGATTTGCGAATTGACTCGAGGTTGGTTCCCTCTAAATAGTCCATGATCAAATATGGCTGGCCTTCTTCTGAAATGAAGAAATCGAAGACATTTAAAATATTGGGATGGTTCATTGAACTTACAGCTTGAGCTTCTTGCTGAAAGCGCTTGAGAGCTGTTCCAGATGCCATCATGAATGGCTGCAGGGTTTTTACAGCTACGTTTCTATTCATGAATTTGTGCTTGGCTTTGTAGACACTGCCCATGCCACCATCAGCGAGCGGCTCGATGATTTCGTATCTGTCTCCAAGCATTACGCCAGGAGCCAGACCACTCGACAAGGTTGTTAATTTGGTACCATCGGTTGGACAAACTTCTACCTCGGAGTCGAATTCTTCTCCGCACACCACGCAAGCCTTTTTGCGTGATGAACTATTCAAATTTTGTGATTGGGAAACGTCCCCTGAATTTGGAGCCATTTGAGCTGGCTTCTTACTCCTCTAATTCCTGAGCTTTAAGTTTACCCGAGCCGATGGCTGCTATGAGCGCTGCGTGATCTTTTTCTACTTGATCTGAATAAACGGTTGCAAAGTTGGCGATGGCAGAAGCGAACTCATCTGTATCGCCCAAATAGCTGGCAATAACAGTGCTGTCGCCCGAGCGAGCATGAGCCCTTGCAAGGGCAGCACCGATAACCTTAGACATTTCTTCTAAATGTTTGTCTTCCCAAGTCTCTGGGGTCAACTTTACTTTTGTGTCTCGCAGTTGCCTGACATAAAAATGTTTGCCATTTTCAGGAACCATCCAGCCAAGAAATATGTCGCTTGCAGATTGAATAATACGCTGACCGGCAACAACTCTTTGCCCGTGAGTATCATAAGTGCTCTTGCCTACATACTTTTCAAGCACTGATGCTCGCGCTTCTTTAATTTGGAAAAAGAGCGGTTCATCATCTGGTGCAAGCGCCAGCGCAACGGCGCATGTGGTTCCGACAGATCCTATCCCTACCACCTTGATGGCTACATCTTCAATTCTGTAGCGGTCAAAGAGGCGCTGCTTATCTTCTTGCAGAGAGTTGCGATAAAGCTTAAGCCCCTCCATAATCATATTAGAGAACTTGCCTTTGTCATTGGGGTGATAAATGAGCGGCGGTGCATCTTTGATATGGAATTTTCCGTCGCGCTCTTCGGTCAGTTTTGGGAAATAGTGATATTGAATAGACTTTTTCTTGGCTTTTTTCAGGTCATCCTTCAAGCTTTTGCCAAGCGTGCTGCTTTGAGAAGTCTGGATGATATGCTCCCACTCCACTTTGGCGTACCAGATGTCGATTATCGCCATTTTAGAATATTCTTGCATGCGTTGTCTGTATGACTCTACGCAAGCTTTAACCGCATCCATTCCGGCTTTGACTCTCAAACCGTTATCACGGGCTATAAGCATTAAGCTCACGGCAAGCCGCTTAATATCCCATTCCCAGGGGCCGGGAAGAGTTTCGTCAAAATCGTTTATGTCGAAAACAACATTGCGCTCAGGAGTGGCAAAAGCTCCAAAATTAAGGGCGTGAGCATCGCCACATACTTGCACAAAAGTTTTTATGTTTGGCGTATGCGACAAGTCATATGCCATTATGTCTGCGCCTCCGCGAAAGAATGTAAAAGGCGTTTTCATCATTCGGCCGTAGCGAATAGGCACGAGTTCTTCAATTCGTCCTTCTTCGGCCAGTTGCAAAACATCTATTATGTTTGGGCGATCCGGATGAATACTCCAATCGGCGTGCTTCTGAAAAGGAACCGCCTCACGCAAAACTTGACCACGAGCCCGACGTTTGTCTCTTGGGCTGATTGTGTTGTCGTGAAGGGTGGCTACTGCCTCATTTTGTTGTTTTTTCTCATCCTTCGCCATTAAAAAAGTCCCCTGAACTAGACCAAACGTATCTCATCCATACCCATAATGTTGTGGCCTTTACTCTCTCTTATAAGTAAAGTTTTTTGGTAAACTTTGCTGTCTGATGAAAAGTAGATTCACCCAATTTATTCTCGCCTTTTGTGCTGGTACAACTCTGGTTATCCAAGTTAGTGTGCCAGTTCGGGCTCAGATTGTGCCTGATATAACCGATTGGACCAAGGCTGAGCAAATGTACAAAGAGTCCATTATCTCGGCTAAATCAAGCCAGGAGCGGGCTTCTATTCTGCAAGAGTATGCCCTGCGTCTAATTAGTCGCAAAGAATATGAAGAAGCAGAACCGGTTCTCGTTCAGTGTCTATCGATTCGAAGGCAAAAGAGCGAGAGCGAAATGAGTACACTTCAAACGCTATCAAATCTAGCTTTGGTAAAGCACAAACTAAAAAAGGAAGAAGATGCCGAGTCTCTCTACAAAGAATGTCTAGCTCTTAAGCGAAAAGTCTGTCCTGAGTCTAGTTCGCTTGCTTTGACCCTTACTAATTTGGCTAACTTATATAGTGAAGCAAGACGTCCAACCGATGCTGAACCGCTTTATCTAGAAGCTTTTGAAATAGATAAGAAACTGGGCGGTGAAGACCATCTGGAATGCGGTCAGGACCTCTTCAACCTGGGTGGAATGTATTACAAATGCAATGAGCCTAAAAAAGCGTTGCAATACTTCAGTCGAGCACAAAAAGTTTTCGAACCTCACGGACCTGTGTGTCATGAGCAATTAGTTCGAGTACTTCATTATTCAGCATTATGTCATTCGTCTTTGCAAGAGCATCAAAAATCAATCGAATACAATGAAAAGGCGCTTGAGTTGCAGGAATCTAAAAAAGGTTCTTACCATGCTGACACTGCAATTCATTTGCTCAATTTAGCTCATGCTAAAGCCAAAATGGGCAATGCAAGCGAAGCGGAGAGTTTGTATTTAAAAGCAGTTGAGCGTGTTTCAAAAGCAAATCCACCTGACGAGTTGAAATTGTGCGAATGTAATTCAGAGTTAGCCAACTTTTATCGTCAGCAAAAAAAATTCGCAAAGGCCGAAGAGTTCTACAAAATAGCGCTCGTTCATTATCAGAAACTTTCAAAGCACGAAAAAAGAGGTCTTTATTCGTTACCCCACTCCTACTCAGTAATGCTTGGTCAACTCAAGCGCAGCGAAGAGAGTGATCAAATGGCGCACGATTATTTACACGTGTTTAAACCCCATCAAAAGGGACAATCGCATAAGGGAGAGCAGCACTAATGCAACTGGAGGCTGAGGTAAAAGATAATATCTATGCTGATTTGCCTCGTGTGCAAGATCCTGTTTATGTGCATCCTTCTACCAATTATTTGAAAGCTGAAGCTAAGACTGGCAGAAGATATGTTGATCTCAATTTGGCAGCCAAAAATTATGCTGGTCCCTGGATGTTTGGATCTGAAAATGTTCAAGTTTTAGTAGGCAAACTGCGCGCCCAATGGATACAGTGGTGTCCGGTACCTGCTGGTATTGGAGATGGAATTCTGCTCAAAGGCAATGTTATTTATCAAAACCCAGACGGTAGTCACAAAATGTCAGGTGACATGTATGAAGGGATGATAGTCTCAGAGCCAGGCGGCAGATTTTTTGAAGGTAAAACGCAACACACCTTTTATGGTCGCAATTTTCAAGGCGGCGCACTGAAGGTGGTGGCAAACGTTCGTATTCCACTTGTTCAACATTTGGCTTATAATCCACTTATGGTTCATCCTAATGCCCAGGCGGCGCGGTCAAAAAAAATGGTTGCAAAGAAATCACAGTTTCCTTCGCAACAACCACTGTCATATGGTGGATATGCTCGCTATCAGAGTAATTCCGATTATGGCTATTAGCAAATACAATTACTTCGTACAAAAACTCGATCAGAAACTGAGTGAGCAGGACTATAAAGTCTGGCGTCAAACCCACGTTTCACCCGAACGTGAGCTTGCTTTGTTTGCTACCAGAATTCGCTGGAGCCTGGTTCGAGTACCAATACATATCTGTGTAGACTATGTAAGTGAGCCTACCAAAGAAGACTTCGTGAGATTATTTGAAGATGGAATTTCATATTCAAAACGAGCATACAGTGCCGGTCCACTGCAATGGGTAAGTTCTTTTGCCATGGTGCCAGTGATTGCCTGTGACATGGCATATCAGGATTTAATAGACTATGTTGAGGAAAGACATTTGCTCTGGAAACACCATCTCAAAAACTGGAGCCATGGTTTCCATTATTACCCCGTTTTGGTCAATCTTTCAGCTAACGAGGTGCATTATTGGAAAGGTTATACTTACACAGGTAGTGCGATCTGGCCCTTTTCTCGTCAGGTCATAAAAGAAGCGATACTTCCTTCGGCAGGAATTCGAATATAGCCTGGTTAGGGCATGAACTTGATTGTGCTTGCTTTGTAAGGGCGATGCTTTTTGGTGATTGTCAGCCCGAAATGATTGAGTTCTTCTTTTGAATTTTTGTCGTGCCAGCGATTTAAGAAACTTTTCTGGTCAATATAAGTGTAATTTCCTAGAGTAGACGGGTCCATGAAATAAATTTTGTGTTTGTCGTACCCGATGGCGACTACATAATGACCATCGTTCCAGTCGTTTTTATAGTCGACTTTCTTTTCTGCCCATGCTTGAATCAGGCATAAGACTGGTATTTTTTTGTTTAGAAGATTTTTCAAATCATTTAGCTTCATCTCTTTGTAGACTTGGACTGTATAACCCTTTTGCTTTGCTACTGCCACTATTTCGTTGTAGTCAGTGCCTTCTTGCTCGTTTGTTTTGAGCAATTTGGCAAGTTCGCTTTCATTGAAATCTTCGCTATGAAAACCAAGCATAGACTGTAGTGCTGCCGTTCCACAGGTATAGTCTGTTGCCTGGCGTGTGAGCGGAATTTGTATTAACTCAAGTTTTGCTTTAGATAGAGCCGGTGTTAGAGCTGTTGAGTATGTTAATAGGGCTGCCAGTAGAAGAATTTTTTGCATGAAGAAATTTTAGCACCCCGGCCAATGTTACTATTAGTGTTTAGCTGGTAATCCAATCGATCTGTGAGGTCTTTGTGCTTAAACGTCTCTTGCTTGCCTTGACACTATTTGTGGTGTCATCTCTTTCTGCTTTTGCATCCAGTAAAGAATGTCTCCCGCTAGATGAAAAAGCGCCTGATTTTTCGCTCAAGAATCAAGATGGCAAAGTAGTAAAGCTTTCAGATTTCAAAGGCAAAAAAAATGTCGTCGTCTATTTTTATCCAAAAGATAACACACCAATTTGCACTAAAGAATCCTGCTCATTTCGCGATGCTTACGAAGTCTTTCAAAAAATGGGCGCTGAAGTAATAGGTGTAAGTGCTGATTCGGCAGAGTCGCACAAAAAATTTATTGCCGAGCACAAGTTGCCATTTACACTTTTAACCGACGCAAAAGGCGAGTTAAGAAAAGCCTGGGGAGTACCTAAAACGGCAGGTCTTATGCCTGGTCGAGTTACTTTTGTTATAGATAAAAATGGAGTTTGCAAACACGTTTTTAGCTCACAACTTGATTCGCAAAAGCATGTAGATGAAGCAAAGGCAGTGCTAGAAAAATTACAATGACCCAAAGGGCAACTTCATGGAGAGTGATCACCGGTGCGCCCTGCGCTGGAAAATCCACCGTCATTGACGAATTAGGCAGACTTGGCTATAGCGTTGTGGTGGAGTCTGTTCGCGAATACATAGAGAGTGAAATTGAAAAGGGACGTTTGCTAGAAGAAATTCGAGCTGACGGAAAGTCTTTTCAAAGAGGCTTGATACCCCGCAAAATTGAAATAGAAGAAACACTTGACCCTGATTCTCTAGTCTTTTTCGATCGCGCCATGCCCGATAGTCTCACTTATTTTCGCTCTGTAGGACTTGACCCAGAAGAAATCTTGCCACTTTGTCGAGCGCGTAAATACGCCCAGATTTTTCTTCTGGATAGACTTCCTATTCAAATAGATAATGTTCGCAACGAAGACGAAGAAACTGCTACTCAATTAGAAGCGCAACTTGAAGCTGATTACAGGCTGCTTGGGTACGAAATTATTCGAGTGCCTCTTTTGCCTGTAAAAGAGCGTGTGCAATTTATCTTGCGTGAAATTATTTGACCCAAGCCAATTCTTTGATTTTTACTTTGTTCTCAAGAACGCCTAACTCTGGCACTTCTAAAGTCACGACGTCACCGTCTTTGAGCCAGGGCATTTTTGCCGGTTCCAATTCTTTGCCAGTGTTAGGATCCATTTTTGCAGAATGCTCGGCGATACAGCCATTGCCCACGGTGCCAGATCCAAGCAAATAACCAGGCTCAACTGCGATATTTTGATTGGCCAACCAGGAAATAAGTCGAGGGAAACTCCAGGCCGCTTTTTGATTGGTATTTGGATTTGTATGATAAAGACTTTGATAATTAGAGCGACTACGCTCTTGACCGTTTAATTTCAAAATCATATCGAATTTAAAGAGACCGTTTTCGTCCATTTCCAGTTCTGATGCTTTAACTAATTTTGGACCAATACTATTTCCAATTATAAATTTGCTGTTGGATGGACCAAGACCCTGCATGTCTTTCATTTGCACGTCTCGTGCCGACCAGTCATTCAAAATCGTCACATAGCAGTGCTCTTTGATGAATTTGAGTGCTTCAGCCTCTGTCGTAGGCATGCCCTTTTCGGTAACATAAAGAGCGATTTCAAATTCGTAGTCGGGCGCTTTTATCCAGGATGGAATTGGAATCTCATCTCCTGGTCCAAAGAGTTTTTCTGCCTGGATGTCAGTCATGTAATAAGAGGCATGCTCGTACCAGCCTGGCCAAATCTGTATACCGCGTTTGTCGCGGATTTGCTTGACATGTGTTTCAAAGCCCAGAAAATCAATAATGGTCCGAGGCTCTGGAACGTTTGCTCCAAGTAGACTTACGGTTGTTTTACTGGGTTGATAAAGCATGCAAAAATCTCCCGGCGGCGCGTGTGTGCATATCATTGAACGGAATAGTTTATCATAAATGCCTTTGCGGGCTGATTAGAGGTTAGAAGCTACATGGAACATTCACCGGGATTTGTTAAATTGGTTGAAGGCATCTTGAACCAGGTGACTGAGATCAGTGCTCAAGAAGTGCATGCTGCACTGCAGAAAAAAGATTTTGTTTTAATTGACGTGCGCGAAGACAACGAATGGCAAGTTAACCATTTGCCAGGCGCCAAGCACATGGGACGCGGCATTATAGAGCGAGATATCGAAAAGGAAATTCCAAATAAAGATCAAAAGCTTGTTCTATATTGTGGTGGCGGATATCGCTCGGCACTATCGGCGGTGAACTTACAAAAGATGGGTTACACTAATGTTCTTTCTATGGCAGGCGGAATTCGAGGCTGGAGAGAACTTAATTATGAGTTGGAATAAAAGTCTATTTGCTCCGGCTTTGGCTCTGTTTTGTCTATCACTTTCGTTTCTGCCTGCAAAGGCTGAATATTTTTCTACTCGAAGCGTGAAATTTATGGCAGGCGAATGGATTAGCCACGACAAGGAAAATGACGAAATAGCTCAAGAAATCTGGAGTTCTGCTCAAGGCGATAGCATGGCTGGAGTGTGTCGTCATGTTCATGGCGAAGAAACCACGTTGCTTGAACTAATGACGCTTAAGGAAAAGAGTGGCGGATTATATCTTCAAATCAAGCATTTTGATGGCAATCTAAAACCATGGTCTGATGATAAGGAGTCAGGCGAATGTAAGATGGTGTCTGGCAATCACAGCAGCAAAGCGGTTTTTGAAAGTGTATCCAAAAAAAATCATTTGCGCATCACCTACGAATTAAAGGGACTAAACCTGGTTGCCACAGTTGAAGTCATAAAGAAAGGCGAGACAAAGAAGTTTGAGTTCGAATATCGCAAAGAAAAGCTTTATTTTGATAGACCTGCGCACCTCAAACTGCCCACTGGAGATTTCGATTCACACATGAAAAAGGAAAAGCACCCTTCAATCCAAAAAATTACCCCAGGCGATCACTAACTAGCTTTACGCTTGAGCTTTTCTGCTTCGATCTTTTTCATGTTTTTTTCAGCCGATTCACAGCTTGCACAGCCTTCGGACAAGAAGCGTGTGCTACGAAAAAAATGTAAGGATTGAAGGGGTATTTGCATAATGGATTTGAAAAAATGTTTCCACGCCATGTTATCAATTGGTCTGGTTGCTGCAATGGCAGGATGTGGATCTAATGTAGACAATAAAGTTTCAGACAATAAGGCCGATATCGACAGACAAAAAGACATTCAAAAAACGATGGTCGAGAATCACGCTGATTCACTTAAAGACAACATCGAAGCTAATGCAAACGCTAAGCTGAACGAAATTGAGCTGCAAGAAAAGAATTTAGATGTTCAGAAAGAAGCTCTTGATGCCAAGAAGGATGAAATCAAGAAAGTGGCTGATTTGCAAAAAGAAAATGTCGATAAGCAGCTCGAATATTCGAAAAAAACTGTTGATCGCAACGCTGCTGTTGCTAAAGACGGTCAAGACCAAGCCGGCAGAGAATTAAAACAATAACGATTAAGGCAAAGAGACACACGGACAATCGAGAGACCGACTGGAGACGGCCGGTCTTTTGCTTGTGACTAAAAGCAACGCGAAGAATTGCATAATTGGTGTCCTTAGTCGGACTATTGTGTGCTAATACTCAAAACTAATTGCCATAGCTGCTATATTGTTGCGAGATCATCGTCGTTGAATGGAATGGATTATGGCAAAGTGCTTGCCATAAAAGCGGAAAAGTAGAATTGAACGCAAGAAAACCATTATTGACTATTCGTATTGAAGGCGAACAAGACTTAATAGTCATACGTAGGCGCACAAAACAGATTGGGCAATTACTTAGCTTGAGCGAGTCGGAACAGACTAAAATGGCAACTGCTGTATCTGAGGTGAGTCGCAATGCCTGGCAATTTGCCAAAAAAGGTACTGTTGTTTTTTTTATTGATGATGCAAACAAGCCTTACTTTGGTGTGAGCATCGAAGATAATGGATCGGGCATTGAAGACGTTAACAAATATTTGGAAGGACATGTTAGTCATTGCCGTGGCTTATTTGGTGCGCGTCGTTTAGTAGATAGATTCGACGTTGACACAAGCGAAAATGGCACCATGATTTATTTGCGTAAATTACTGCGCTCGCGAGCTCATGCTTTTACTGCTTCTGAAGTTACCACTATTAGTGAATCGCTTGGAAAACTAGCTCAACAGACTCCTTTTGACGAAGTGTATTCGCAAAACCAGGAGTTGCTTTATACTCTGGAAGAGTTGCAACAAAAGCAAGAAGAACTAGACGAGTCACTGCGCAGAGAACATGATTTAGGCGTTTCGCTTGAGAATCAGATTCAAGCACGCACTAGTGAATTGCTATATGCTCGCGATGACGCTATGCAAGCAAATAATTTGAAATCGCAATTTGTAGCCAATATATCACACGAACTGCGCACACCATTGTCGAGCGTAGTCGGGCTTGCAGAACTGCTTGCTACTTCGCCTGAACTGAGCAAAGACGATAAAGAATTAGCTGAGAATTTGCTTGATTCTTCTAAAAAATTGCTTGAAATTTTGAATAACTTGCTCGATTTTACCAGAATCGATGTGGGCAAAATGACAATTGAAAGTAATCAATTTTCGCCTCGAGAGTTGCTTGCAATGGTCATGACACAGTATCAAGAAGAAGCGCAACGTAAATCGATTATGTTATTTCTAGAATCTTCTTTTGATGTTCCAGACAAATGTTTTGGCGACGAGAAGAAAATCATGCATATTCTCATGAGCCTAACTAAGAATGCAATTAAATTCACTAATTCGGGCAGTGTCCGGCTTTCTGTTTCAGTCTTGAGTACAAAGGACGATTCTATAAAATTGAAAATGTCTGTCACGGATACCGGTATTGGTATCGCCAAGCATAATCAAGATTGTCTCTTTCAACCTTTTTCTCATATTGATGGCCAAGCTGGTAAACAATTTGGTGGGACCGGCCTTGGTTTATCACTCACCAAAAGTTATGTTACTTTGCTTGGTGGCGAAATTAACGTCATGAGCGAACCAAATCGTGGTTCCACATTTTGGTTCACCATTCCCCTTCAGTGTGAGCGAAATTCCGCATGCCAGATCAAATAATTTTACTAATTGAAGACGATCAAACTCTGCGTTTTTTAGCTAAACGCCAGTTTGAGCGTCTTGGTGTTATATGCGATACTGCAGCCAATGGACTGGAAGGCGTGGAAATGTCTAAGAAAGGTTATTCGATGATTATCATGGATATCTCGATGCCTGAAATGAATGGAATAGAAGCCACTTATCAAATTCGTGAGTACGAAAAAAATCAAGGACTAAAACGCACTCCCATAATTGGATTGAGCGCTTTTTCCAATACCGAGGATTGCAAAACAGCCGGCATGGATGATTTTATGCAAAAACCAATGATGCTGGAGCAGGCAAAAGAAATGCTCACCAAATATCTCAAAAAATAGGTCAGCTTCCAATAATATTTGACATGCGTCCGATAGGGTAGCCAAGTGTTGCTGCTCAGTTTGGCACCACAGATAATATCAAAGCAATATTGTCTGCGGTGCAGATATTATCCGAGTTTTCCAGTCACTAGCAACCAGGAAGAAGCTAAAAATATGAACACCAATCCTGAAAAGAAATACGTAGATCCAGTCGATTTGGAAGGTCTCGAGGATTTGCTCGATGCCGCGCACGTGAAGGTTATCTCTCGCACACAAGAAACTAACTTGAGCGAAGACAGTGCAGTAACTTATTTTGAAAACAGATCAGTGCTAGAACTACTTGCAAGAGTTCAAGAAGTACATGCACTCTTGAGCGAAACCAACACGCGTTTGATTGGTGCATATGATCGTATGCGTCAAATGGAACGTCTTGTAGACCATCAAGAAAAGCGTCTTGAGCTTTTGCCTGCGCTTGAAAAGCAAGCCGTGCGGGCAACAGAATTGCAAGTATTATTTGATGAAGCGTTAGTCGAACTAGAGCGTTTGAGAAAACCCTGGTGGCAACAAATTTCTAGCCGACGCAAGCCGCGCTAGTCGAAGACTGAGGTTTTTCTGTGGGCAAGCCTGACTTGACCCATGCGCCGGTACCACCGGTGATATTAATCACATTATTTACGCCGTTTCTTCTCAAAATTGTGGTTGCAATACTTGACCGGTAACCACCAGCGCAGATAACGGCGTAATTTTGTTTTTTGTCCAGCTTCATGACTGTCTTTTCCAGGTCGCTAAGCGGCATATTTTCTGCCTTGGGTACATGTCCGCCACTCCACTCTCCGGTTCGGCGAACATCGATTACTTTGAGATCTTCTTTGTTCTCTAATTTATCGAATAGTTCTTTGACTGAGATTTGCTCAATTCTCGCCACTTCCATTGAAGCTTTGTGCCACGCGTACATTCCATCTTCCAAGTAGCCTGTAGCAGTGTCGTGACCGGCTCTGCTCAAACGCACGAAAGCTTCTTGTACAGCGTCTTTGTCGTCTGCCACAATAATCATTGGTGTCTCAATTGGTATCACCTGACCAGCCCAGGAAGCAAACTGACCGCCTAGGCCAATGTTTATAGCGCCTGGAATGTGTCCTTCACCAAAGATGGATGCCGGTCGAACATCGAGCACCACATATCCTTCACTAATCGCTTTTTTAGTTTCAGCAGCCGACATCGCCGTTGGCGTGTTTAGATCGTCTAGGTGCGAAGCGCCTTCTTTGTTCTTTTTGACAGCATGGCTGAAGTAAGCTGGAATTTCGGGAAGGTCAGTACACATCATTGAAATGAATTCGTCTTTAGGCATGGCTTTGAGCGCATAATTAAATTGCTTTTGCTTGCCGATTGTACTTGAGCGCTCCGACGACATCGACTTGCCGCACAAAGAACCTGCGCCGTGGGCGGGATAGATTTCTGTTTTGTCGTCTAATTTGAGCAATTTGTTATGCAGAGAGTCGTAAAGCATCGATGCCATTTCTTCGCTCGACATTCCATGCCCAGATACCAGATCAGGACGCCCGACGTCGCCAATAAACAGCGTATCGCCAGTTAAAAGTTTGGGCACTGATTCTTTATCGCTTGTATCTTGCACTAGATAACAAACGCTCTCCACCGTGTGACCAGGAGTGGCTATCACTTGGATAGTGACACTTTTGCCCAGGTGCAAAATGTCTTTATCTTTAACACTTTTATGGTCAAAAGCGGCTTCTGCCATTTCGCTCATCACAATTTCGGCGCCCGTTCGTTTGGCCAGCTCGCAGTGACCACTAACAAAATCGGCGTGCAAGTGGGTTTCCAATATGTATTTTATTTTCAGACCTTGTGCTTCGGCTTCTTCAATATATTGGTCTACATCGCGCTGAGGGTCGACGATGCAAGCTTCATTGTCGGCACCTATCAAGTAGGATGCATGAGCTAGACAACCTAAAAAGAACTGCTTGAAATACATATGAGTGTCCTTGATTAAACTCGCTATACCGCTATACAACTGGTTATATCACTGATTGAACTAATCTTGATTTCTTCTTCTTAAGGTCGAAGTTTGTGATATATTCAATCTTCATATAAATTTGGCATAAAAGCTGAACCCTTTTACTTCTTCGCGATGAGGTTTTCAATATGCAGCGCTTCAAGCTTCTTGCAGTCACAGTAGGCATTCTTGGTTTTGGGACTTTAGACCTGGCAAAGATGGCTTGTGCCGAAGCTGGAAGTGGTGGTGAAGCAATTAGGCTTCCCCGTAATGTAATGCCGACCTCGTACAAACTTTATTTTGAGCCAGACTTAGAAAATAAGCAGTTTTCCGGTGAAGAAACTATCTTTGTAGATGTGCAATCGCCAGTTAAAGAAGTAATTCTAAACGCAAACGATTTAGAAGTAAGCGAAGGCGAAATTGCGCAGGTCAAAAAGGGTAAAGGGCATGGCGCCTGGAATGAAGCCACTATTGAGCCGGATAAAGAAAAACAAATAGTGCGTTTTAAATTCAAAAAAACTATCGCACCTGGTTCTTACGAATTCCATGTCAAATTTGCTGGCAAACTGAACGACAAAATGGCAGGCTTCTACTATTCGTCTTCTACAGATGCTGCAGGAAACAAAATGGCACTTGCCACCACCCAGATGGAGCCGACCGACGCCAGGCGCGTTTTCCCTTGCTTCGATGAGCCCGATTTCAAAGCATCTTTCAACATTACTCTTGCTACACCAAAAGACTTGGTCGCCATCTCAAATGCACCACTGAAACTTAAGCGCATTGACCAGCGTACTCAAAAGATCCAGTATACATTTGAAGAAACGCCGCTCATGTCTACATATTTAGTGGCACTCATTGTCGGACCGTTTGAAGCGACTGACTCTCAAATAGTAAATAACGTAGAAATCAAAACCTGGGCAGTCAAAGGCAAAAAGGAGCAGGCTTTATACGGAAGAGACACCGCTATTAAGTTGTTGCCTTTCTTTGAAGATTATTTTGGCACCCCCTATCCAATGAAAAAGCTCGACCTCATTGCCATTCCCGATTTCAGCTCGGGAGCAATGGAAAATTTGGGAGCTATTACATTTAGAGAGTCGCGTCTTCTGCTCGACCCCAAAACTGCCTCTGTCACCACCAAACAAGGCGTGGCAATGGTGGTTGCGCACGAAATGGCTCACATGTGGTTTGGCGACCTGGTAACCATGAAATGGTGGGATGATTTATGGCTCAATGAAGCCTTTGCTTCATGGATGGAGCCAAAAGCGCTCGACTTCTTGCAACCCGACTGGAAACCCTGGGATTCTTTTGTGAGCGATAAAGGCACCGCCATGGAAACTGATGCCCTTTACGCTTCAAGACCTATTTATGCCAAAGTGAATAATCCAGAAGACGCCGAGCAAATGTTCGACGAAATCACTTATGAAAAAGGGGCTTCAGTACTGCGTATGCTTGAGCGTTACGTAGGCGAAGATGTCTACAAAAAAGGTATTCAAAACTATATTGCCAAATTTAAGTTCAAGAATGCCACCACAGATGATTTGTGGAATTCGATTCAAGAAGTATCTGGCAGCCCGGTTTCTAAAATAATGAAAGAATGGGTCTACAGTGCTGGCTACCCCCTAGTAGAAGTGGAGTTGAAAGGTTCTGAAGACATCAAATTAAGTCAAAAGCCATTTCGTTTATTAGATGCAGCCAAAACCGGCAAAGTTCATGTCTGGCAAATTCCGGTTTCTTATCGTCAACTGGCAGAAGACCAATCGGCAAGAGCGACTAAGCGTGCCACTCACATCATGGACACCGTTCAAGAAGATCTTGCTGTTGCAAGCAACAAGTCTCCTTTTGTAGTGAATGTTCACTCTGATGGTTATTATCGTGTTAGCTATCCTAAAGAATCGCTTAAATCGCTTTCTGCTCTTGCCCAAAAAGAGTTGAGTGTGCCTGAGCGATATTCACTTTTATCCGATTCTTTTGCATTAGTTGAAGCCGGAAAATTGCCTTGTGCAGACTATTTGGAGCTTACAGCCGGATACAAAGAAGAAACTGACCCCACTGTAATGGGTTTACTCATTAATCACCTTGCTCAAATAAATTTGTTCATTAAAGACGCTGACCGTGCCAATTTCGCAGCACTTGTGCGCGATAGATTGAGTGGCTGTGCAAAGCGGTTAGGATGGGAAAAGAAAGATGGTGAATCCGACTTGACTCAGATTTTGCGCGGTGACGTACTTGATGCACTTGGCACCATTGGTGAATCACAACCAGTCATTGCCAAGGCTCGTGAGATGTTTGGCGCTTATTGCAATAATCCGGAGTCAATAAATCCAGATCTCAATGACACCATTGCTGGGGTCATTGCTTATAATGGCACCAAAGAAGATTACGACACCCTCTTTAAATTATACAAAGAAGCTAAAACACCTGAAGCTAAACTGCGTAACCTGATGTCACTTGCTGTATTTAGACAGCCTGACTTGATTAAGCGCACTCTCGACTTGGCTTTGACAGATGATGTTAAAACGCAAGACGCTCCACATCTGGTGCAGAAATGTTTGCGCTCTGTGGCAGGCAGACAAATTGCTTGGCAGTATATCAAAGATAACTGGACCAAAATGAATGAGCGCTATCCATCTAAGCTGTTTATTCGTATAGTGCGCGGAGCTACATCCATTGTCGAGCCCAAAATGGTGGATGACATGACTCAGTTTCTTTCTACTCACCCAATACACTCAGGCGATAGAGTAATTGCTAAAGTGATTGAGCGTGGCAAAATAAACGCCGCATTCAATGCAGCAATTACTTCTGACTTGAGCGCCTGGCTGAGCAAGTACACTTCAGTTGCACCTATGTGATCTTGCTCTT
>JACCDG011009406.1_pt1 | contig 74879 bp, 134 predicted proteins | sample 7442471 | NCBI WGS metagenome assembly JACCDG01 (sample SAMN15323444, study PRJNA562643) | freshwater metagenome | isolation source: river surface water | place: USA:Blue River Watershed | collected 2017-08-17 | reverse complement strand
TTTTAAGCTGATCCGCGAGATCTGCCCAGTTTTTCCCTATATTATGCAGCATTTCATGTTGGTCGGCTCGATTTTTGCCCTGCAATTCTTTATGGGAAAAGAATGATTGACAATACATGGATAGAGAATTTCTTTCCCAGTCTTTGGCCCTCCACAAGAAGTAGTTTGCCACATCTTCTTTGGGGATATTAAAAGCTCGGGAATCAAAATGGGCAATTCGCTCATAGTAGGTTCTATTAAACTCCCCAGTCATTATTGAGGCTGATATAGAAGTAAGCTTTGAGAGATTATAATCAAACCAAGCTGCCGCTTCTATATTGTCATAATCCGTCAAGAGGAATGACGCCTCGTCGCTTTGCACGTAGCCTAGTTTGAAACCTTGCATTTCACTTGCTGTTGCCATTGCCGAACCCACCATATTTCTCATAAGGTTTGGATCAAATGGTTTTTGCATTTTATGTGTTAAAGTGTGAAACGCCCGGCCATCTAATCTGATGATGACTGGAACTTTACGTGTAAGAAAGAATCGACTACGATTTTCGTAGTTTTCTTTCATTCTATCCCCGAGATTCATGAGTTTCTTATCCTTGTCTAGTTCGATTACGTATCTTTCGATCTGCTCGCACCACATACTACATGTTACCATGATCAAAAAAGTCCCCTTTTCTCACGATACTTTGTGATTACGGAACAGAGATTTTCATCCATTGTTAGGTCCTCCTAGGAGCTTTCGTTTCCATTCAGGCCAGGTTGCTACCACGGCCGATGCTTTTTCCAAATGCTCTCTGAACTCTAATCCACCCCATTGGATAGCAAAAGCTTCCGCTATCCCAAAATACGTCTTCGACCTAATTTTTCCCCTATCCGCCGAGGGCGGCAAATTATGTATACGGCCCTCTCGACCCTCCACAATATTTGTGGGACGCAAGAGCGGTAGCCCTTTTAGCCATAGGCAGGTAGCCTTGGTTTCTCCATGGCCAAACTGCCAAGGCTGTATGATCTGATCGTACTTACGGCCGATAAGATCGGCCGCATACTTGTGCATGATAGGATTTTCTATAGCAATACGAGGAACTGGAAGTTCTAGTAGACGCCTGAAAAACTGAGCGGCATTATACATGTTCGCCCAACGCTCTTGGTTTCTATCTGGGCCGCTTCCGCCCAGCCAGCGGACGCCGCTGTTACATAGGAAGGTACACGGGGGAAAACAAATTATTAAGTCATATGACGACCAGTCTTGCTCTAAGCAATCGCCCTGAACGTGTGTACCAAAAGATGATTCACTCGGTAATAAATCACAAGAAATTGCATCGTGTCCACGCCTAAGAAAAGCATCGCGAACAACACCCGAATATTCGCACAAAATTCCAACTTTCATGGAATTTCCTTTAAGATTTCATATGGTTTTAACCACGGATATTCTAAAAAACCCTGATACACAGTTTTTTTCCTTGACATGAAAATAGAAGCGTCTTTGTATAACCAATCCATAAATAATTTAATATATGATCTATGTACAATGTTTATTGAACTTGTACGTGGAGAGTTTTGTCTTATTTTTACTGTCGAGTTAATACCCAATTGTTGCAAGCAGTTATGCAGACTTTGAGTAAACTCTAACGAAGAGATAATATCAACAAAATACTGTCTAGAATTTTTCGTCTTATTAAAGTATATACATCCATCCCCATCAAAATATCCACGAATAAAATGCTGTAGCAGTTTTTTAGGCACCAAAGATTCTTCCGGCCACTTTAGATTAAAGCTTTTACTTTGCTTAAATCCTAATGTCGATAGACTTTGTGATAATTTTTTACTTGAAATATACAGTGCAATTTGCTTTTTTCTACCTTTTCCTTTGTCTTCAAGAGATAGTGGTCGATCGGTGTTTAGTTCTCTTTTTAAACATTCAATAACACAGACATCTTCTTCTTGAAGAGAAATCTTGAAACTATATCTTTTTTCGTTGTGATATCCATCGGCGTAGAGTAAACCTAGGAAATAGGCTTTTTGTTCGGTATCAATTTTATCAAAATAACTCTCGTCAAGAGCATATTTTCTAGATAATTGTGAGTGATCTTTATTCGTTTGGATGCCGCGTCTTTTAAGTAGAGACCAAATACAAGTGCTGTTTACACCGTATTTTTTGCCTAAAATAGCACAGTTTTGCACCGTTGCATATTCTTTGACGATTGATTCTTTTTGAGATTCGGATAATTTCCAAGTCATAAAAACTCCTAATAACTTACCATCTATACACATATCAGGAGTTAAAATCAAAATCTATTTGCAAAGTACGGCCACCCTCATTAAATAATCCTCTCTCTATCTTGGTAACCTCTAAAGAGATGGGCTTTGGCCGCAAAACAATCGTCGCACAACTGTGCCGAGATACGATTACAGCCAGATAATTGTTTGGCCCGGTCTTCGGATTTGAGAGTATCCTCAGTAGGTTTTCCACCTACGACATCTTGTATTTCCACTTCAAAATCACCTACTTTAACGGTGCGAACGGGGCCTTCGTACACGGGCTCCGTATATCCCATCCAGTCATATCTTGAACCATAATCGAACGCCATCTTGACCTCTCCAGCACCAAGATATTGTTCGTTAGCTTCATGCCCTTCCATGACTGGAAGCAGTTCCTTTTCGCATATAATACATTGCGTCATTGCAAGCTCCTGCGGATGTTTTCTATACCATTCTGTAAACGATGCATTACTGGGTCGCTTGATAGATATCCAAACGATCGTAGATCGGTATAGAATTGTTGGGCAATCGAAATCGCCCGGCACTTTTCGTGCTTGGAAACACTTTTAAGCGTCATGGCGTATTCGCAAGTGGCGGCGTGCATGTCTGCATAGTCACGAAGTCTCTGCCATATCTTGATGTATGCACTATTGTGCAGATCTCGTACAGGAGGATTGCACGATAATTCATAGCATTCGCGGCTACAACAGCCAGCAAGGTTCAAGGGGACTTTACAATATTTACAGAGCGGTTCCGTTTCCATCGGCCTTTGTCCCTTCGTATTTCTCTTTAAGTTGCTTTAGCAACTCACGTTCGCGATCTTCCGCTCGCTGCTGCCAAGCCTTCTCGGCTTGAATTTCTTCTTCCGACTTGAGCACCTCAGTCCTTAGATAAAATCTATACGCCCCTTCATCTAAAGGATGATCGCTTCCACTGTTCCAGCGTGCCTCGATAGCAATCGAATTGGATGAAACCTCTGACCACGACTGGGCAATCGCTGCCGCGATATCTTGTCGAATCTGGAATATCCCATCTTCTAGATTGTGGATCTTTAGATCGTCCAATGTTTGGACGATAATATGAGTGATATCAAGCGATATTTCTTTTGTTAGTTTCATTTTTAAGATTACCTATCGTAATATGTAGGTTTACCTTGGGCGGTAAACCTAATTCTTTTCTTATATCTTGTGCTTGTTCGCAGGCACAAGAGATCCAGTAGGACCTTTGGTCTGTCCATACGACTCCGTCGTAGACAAAGTCTATAACTTTACCAACATAAGGTAAGAGTCTTGAGGTTTCGAAAAAACCTTCTTTTTCGCCAGCTACGATCGTAATGTGTGTTCCATTTAAAGGTTCCTGTAGTTTATGAAATCGCCCGTAGTATCGCCCCAGATCGTCAGAAACCTTTATTATAAGCCAAGCGGGCTTGTCGCCTTTAGCCAGCATTATAGTGCCTTCAGCACTATATATCGTAGGCGGAATCGCCATATAATCCACAATATTTTTCCCTAAACTTTTCTATGAGGGCGGTGGCACTCTTGATGTTTTCAAAACTATCTAGATAGTAATCGTTGTGATGCCGTAATAGGAACAGCCAGGCTTCACGACCGTTGCCGGCAGCAATGATATCGCTGGATTCGCCCGAATAATAATCTGCTTCCGTATTGGCTTTGAGAAGACTCAAGGCCACTTCGTGCAAATGATCCTCGGATAGGATCAGGTAGTATCGCATTAGCGATGTGTCGCTAAGGGCACATGGATAGTTATTCATGGATACACCATTAAACCTCCGGTAAGAAACGTGTTTCTCAGCATTGCCTTTTGCATGTTCTCATACAAGGAGGGAATAATGTAAACTTCGCCATTACTCATAAAAGCTTTAGTATTTAGGCCGCATGGTATTATTCTTACGATTTGTTTCAAATTAATCAACCAGTTTTCATCTTCTTTTAATTGGAGAACGTTCATCGCTCACTCCTTGTTAACTGCGTGTTTCATCAGACCCGTGGCCGTATTTGCCATAAAGGCACAAGTTTGCTGTTCCATCCCAAAGCGACCGCGATTGTGATTAATCGACTTGTGGATGTCTCCATTATTGTGACGTTCGGTTGCCGCCATCCAATCACAGAACATCTCGACAAGATCGCAGAGATCCATACCATTCAATCCATTGGGGTAGTGTTCAGGATGATGGCTGTTTGCTCGATAATGGTGCTCTAGGGCTGGGCCAAGTTCTTTGAGAAACTGATCGTATTCTTTACTGCCGTAAGTAGAAGTTTTTAGCTTGCTGTTTACGGTTGCAAATAGCGGAAGTTCTTCTGGTCCAAGTTTGCTTTTATCATGAACGCGACTTCGCCGCAATAGCTCGTCTACCATGATTCCCATGTAGTACTGGACGCGTTCAATATGTTTTCGAGTATCTAGTTCTGTTTCTAACAATTGATTATCAGACATCATTTATCCTTTATGGGGCTTTGCCCCGCTACTGCTGCCCGAGCGGTCGGGTTGGCGTCCGTCTTGTGACATGCCGACAACAACGCACGTTGCCGCTCAAGGTACTTCTGCGTTGGTGCGGTTTCCCAGTGTTCATCCATCCATCGCCACTCACCAGCCTCCCTCCCCAGCACCTCGACCGCTTCGCGGAGGGTGGTTTCCTTGACGCGAAGAGAGCGAACATGGTCGGCGATGGCTTTCCGATCGGCAAACCCGCAGTCGAGGCGGGCAAGAATGCTGAACATCTTGTCATCCTCGGCCTGTGCGATGGCCTCGGCATTGAGTTCTGCTTGCGTCTTCATGCCTTCTCCTTCTGCTCCACGGCCAGCAACGCGGCGATGGTGATGGCGAGGGGGGCGGTTGCTGCGTTGGCTGTTGGGAACCCCGCCTCGTCATCGCTGTAGAACGTGCATTTCCAGTCTGCCCCGGTCCACGAGACGACGGGTAGTTGGTCCCGCATCTTCTCTGCCAACTTCCACGCATCGGCGATGCTGGTGGTGGGGGACCATGCAGATTCGTCATACGAACCTTCCGCAGAGCCGTGCGACTTCCACATTCCATCCGGCAACTTCTCCCACCAGTACTCACACAACCGGAGGTCGTATTCCCTCTCGTGCTCCGGCACATCTTCGCCAGTGGCATAGCCGCCAACGTCGCCGTTTGTGCGGCGTACCCACCCCATCACCCTCTCCGCTGCCATCGCGTCAATCCTTCGCCGTCCCTCGGGCGTCTGTGCCAGTTGTTCTAGTTCGGCGTGGGTCATGGGCGGGGCTCCTGCGGCTTGAGGGCGATGCTAGCCTCGGTTTTTGCTGTTTCCCAAATGACCTCGGCTGTTTTGGCGGGAATATGAAACTCTCCAGTTTCACGCTTCTCTTGCATTTCCATCGCTGATAGCACTGAATTGAGTGCCTTTGTCATTTTTTGTAGAGCATCTTCAAGTAACACAACTCTTGCTTTGGTTTCAGCCCCATCAACTACTTGCTCAAATAATTTTGCGATATTACCTAGCGTGCCAAGTATTTTTTGGTGTTTTTGGGCAGGAGTTGCGTCGGCGAATATCCAGTCCAAGCACTGCTCGCCGTATTGCTTGATGGCGTCACCAATTGTCATTTGCACGGTGCCATCGCAAACATCGTGTGGCGTATCAAACGTGGCACGAACAGCTAACAGCCGAGCCTCCCGCTTAGCCGCCGCAACTAGTTCTGGAAACAGATCGAACACTCGCTCGGCCCAATCCATGCTATCACTAGTGGTATCTCCACCGCAGCATCCACATCCAAAATCTAGTCCGCCAAGGCGGGTGTGTAAATCTTCTAGCTCTTTGAGCTTATCTAATTGCATTATCAGTTTCCTTTATCCATGAAGGGCGTTCCCGCCCGGTCCATTTAAACAGGTCGCTCTTGTGAGCGACGTAGTATTTTCGGTATGATTCTACGGCATCCGCCGTGCGACACTCTTCTGGTATCGCTAGTGCCCATTTGGTACGTGGTATCTTCGGTAAATTTGGCACGCATAAGCGTGCCCAATCAATTACAGTCTTCGACTTATGAATCTTGTTATACCTAAAGGTATATTCGTCGCAAAGTGCTGTGCCTAGTAGGCACAGCCACTCATAATTATTAATTGACTCGGAAATCCATTTTGTACAGGGGTGATTTTCGTGCGTCTTTTTATACGGGGCGGGCAAACCGCACCGATAGTGCGTCGTGCATAACAGTTGGGCCGTTTCCAGAATCATCTTGACTACGTGTTTATCAACATGATACTGGGCACAGAGTGCCGGGTCTTCGTCGAGTACGAATATATTTATTTTGCAGGCTCCATGACGACAGAGTCGTCTAAGTGTTTGTGGGCAAACCATCCGTAACCTTGGAAGGTTTCCTCAAGTGAAACTTTTGGTTTCACTGGAAAGTCCATTGCATACACACTGAATAGTAATTCTTCTCGTGTAGAACACGGGACATGTCCAATATGTATTAGTTTATTGGGATCCACTTGGATCCCCGTTTCCTCAAAGAGTTCTCTGCTAGCAGCTTGCATTTCTGTTTCGCCCGGATCAATCTTTCCTCCAGGATAACACCACCGGTCAGGATACTTTGAGTCACTCTTGCGTTGTAAGAGTAACACTTTTCCGTTAGATGTTATCCTAACCACTGGTACTATGTACTGCATGTATTCATCCTAATAATGAACTCTCTTGGTAGAGAGATATTTTATCGTTTTTGCAAAAGAAGTGTGTAAGAATTTTCAACTTTTAAAGATTGATTTCGTACCATCGTGTGGCAGAATTTACGTGAATACATTCGTCGCGACGGCCTCGCCCACGGCTCTCGTGGCAATGCCCATATACATGCAACCGCAGGTTGGGCAGGACCTTGATTCTATCAAGCAAGGCTTGAGAACCTATAAGGCGACCAAATGTGGCATCGAGGATGCCGTGGGGCGGCGAGTGAGTCAGTAAAACTTCCGTGTCGTCCGGAATCAGTTTGCATGCCAAGGCCATCGTGTCCTCAGAGGTCGCGGCAAAATTCCAGGCATCGACGGGGAAGCCTTTGGCCACCAAAGTCCACGGATGACCGTAGAATTTTTTACCGTCGATCGTGGCGGCTTCGTCATGCAGAAGCGTAGCTTCTGCTTCGTCTTTAAGAATGTCCTTGACATGTTTTACATAAACATCGCTATCGTGATTGCCCATAACGCAAAGCTTATGCTTTGCATTTATTTGGCGAAGCCAAGGGCAGAACGTATTCTGTATCCAGAACATTTGCTCGGGACCATCGTTTCGCCAGTTGAGATGCCAGTTGGGGCAAATGTCCCCAGCGTGCATAAAAACATCAAAGTCCCCTTTCGGGGGCATTGGTAAATCACCATGAGTGTCGCTTAGTGTTAGTATTTTCATTTTGAAGCCATCCTGGAGGCGGTATGCCCAAATAATCGCCCACAATAGTGCAACCAACAAATGCTATAGTGTAGAGTACGAGAATGCATCCTCCTACACCAACAACAATCGCCACGATCAGTGGCGATAATAAAATAATCAATATCCAAAAAAGAAAATCAGCCGCCCTTTTTATTCTTTGCATCATAATCTTTTAGGTCCTTACCTTTTAGGCGGCGATAACCAAGAGCCCATAGGACTCTAGAAGTATCGGTTCCCATGGCTGTAGCAAATTCTTCTGAGTGACCCATAAAATTGGTACCGTGGCCAGCTATTTCATGGATAATGGTATCAAGTTCTTCGAGCCCTCGTAGCGAAGCTAAAATTTTGATCGTTTTACCGGTGCCATCAGCATTTTGCTCGCACTTGCCCCAAATTGGAATCTCTTTATCTTTATCGGCGTAGCCAAGAAAGTTAACGAACTTAAGTTCCCAATGTTGGCCCATTATCTTGATTCTCATACTACGTCATACACCGCCGAGGCGGCGTTAAATTAGACATACTTCTGTGTCTCGCATACAACATCCTACTTGTTTTTTGGAAAGTTTCTTGGGGACTTTCCGATTATCCACATAAATATCGTAGGACTCGTACGAGTTTTCATCCGTCTTTTTAAAGCGGCAAATATATTGGATCTTATCCTGATCCACCTCGTATTTGAATAGAAATTTATCCCCAACGTTTAGTTGATGAAATAGAGTCATTTAATGAATCCTAGAGCCGCCCCAATAAAACCTACAAAAAAACCGACTACAACTACTAGTAAAAGCACCGGCCATAGTAATGTAGACATAAAAAAGCCAAAGAAAACTCCTATGTTATATCCCAAAAGATTATCTTTGAACTGCTCTTTTACTTTGGCCCGTTGCTCCCTAACGATAGGTATATTGTTTATCAAACCGTTAAGAGCCAAACCAATCAGTAAATAACCGACTATAAATAGTATCATACGTCGTGCTCCATATCTCGGAATCCGATTCCAACCGGGAATCTCGGGACGCCGTCGTCACTGACGCCTTGGTATTTTACTTTGAGGAACTGTCCCAGATAACGCTTTGCGTTATCGAACCAATCTTTCTTTTCTTCCAAAGTTCCCTTGGGCACAGCTTTAAATTGTTGTCCAGATGATAGCTTGCAGATCCAAGTCACACAACCCTCGTACTTGCCCACGCCCTCTTCGTACGAAACCACTTCGAATTCGGCGTCATCAAATTCTTTAAACTTTAGTAGATTGGGCGAACGATAGCCGAATTCGTATACGCCGTCGTGGGCACGAATAATAGTTCCCTCGAAGCCTGCCGCAAGTGCCCTACCCTGAAAAGATTGAACTTCTTCGAAATTCGATACCGTTTCAGTTTGTACCAGTTTGATTGGTCCTGCCTTAAACTTTTGACCTAGCTCGTATAGCTGTTCGCACCGCTTCTTCCAAACAAAGTCTGCGGTATTTTCCCATACTGGCACATCGTATACGTGGTATTCTAGGTTTTTGCTCTCGGGTCGTTCTTTTTTGATCAGTTTGCTGATCGTTTGGAAACCGACTCCGTGCTGGTAAATCTCCCCGTCGAGAATAGTTCCCTTGGGCAAAATCTTTTCCAAAGCTTTTGCGATATGCTTGGCACAATAATCTTTGCCGCTACGACTCATAAGTCGGACGACTCCGTCGTCCCAGTAAGCCAAACATCTGAGGCCGTCTATCTTGTACTGACAATCAATCGGGAACCTTAATTTCTTCCCTCTTTTGGTATAGTCATGGGCGAGCATAGGCAGAAAAAGTTCTTGACTAGCGTCTTCTTTTGTTGTCGAGTATTTTCTCTCCAACTTAAAATTGTATAGTGATTGAGCCTCAAGATCTGCTTGCTCTACAGCGGTCGTAGCATTAGCTCTCCCGACATTTTTAGGTGTAGCCTTTTTGCTAGAAGTTTGTTTTTCACCATCTATCAATCCATATTCTGTATGGATTATGTCGTTTTCCGTCCAAACTTTCCACTGATATATGTGGCCTGAACGGCCACGATGAAATAAAATCGGCCACTCCATAATTACACCTTTCTTAGTCGGGCGTTTCTTTTTTCGCAGGAACGGCCCATCACATCCGTATCTTTATATTGCTTAAGCAATAACTCGTTAGCTAGTTTTTGTTTTCGGTCTAAACAGACGCATCCTTCATAGAACATATCCTTAATAAGCCTATGGATTACTGTAAGATTTTGGATATAACACATAATCATGTGGGGCGACATACTATGTGGTGTTGCCCTCACATCATACCCATACTTGTTTTTAATGAATTTAACAAAGTGCAAACTCATACTTTTACTGAGTATAACGCTTATGCTCGTACCATTGTAGTGGTTATGATAGGATCCATCTCCGTCTATAACTCCTCGCCAAAAATCGAGGTTTTGAGCGATATCTTCACGGATGTTTGCATCAAAACTTTTTCTGGGTTGCAATCCCAAGGATTGGAGGTTTTCAAATATGGGCTTAGAATTTATCGAAATTTTAGCGGCTGGATAAGATTTGTTTGACAAATAGTGTTGTATTGGCCGGTCAGTCTCTAAAAAACTTTTAAACTTTTCGAGGTGACTAGAATCTATTTCCGCCAATCCAACTTGGATTATAAATTCATGACCGCGTCTATTATATAGGTTTCCATCTGCAAGCAAAAATCCTATCCAATACAGGTCTTCAGGGCCTAATGGTTCTTTAAATCTAGTTTCATTTAAAGTGTAAACTCGTTGCACAAACCTATGGTCGTGTTTAACGACATTTGCTTTATTTAGGATTCGTCGAATTGTTCCTCTTTGGACACCGTATTCAGTTGCTAATGAGATTATTAATCTTCCAGATTTGTATTTTTCAATTATCTCGTTACGTTGTTCGGTCAAAAGCATGGTTCTTTTCATAAAGAACAATACACAAAAGCACCGTACTCCATCAAAATATTTTAGGAAGCTTCATTTCCATGAAAGTTCCCCCTCAATGCGTTCGAAAATTGGTGCGACAGTTAAATCGTCTAGTTCGAGTAGTTCGCAAAGTTTACTGCACATAACGCTGGGGTTTCTTATTCCCGGACCATCGTTAGAGACATGCCCGATAACCGCGAGGAAATCTAGGGCTTCTTCTCGTGTATGCAGCGTAATTGTTATCGGCACAAAATCAGTTTCTTGTTGTTGTATGTCCATAAGTTCCTTATCGACTTCTCCAGAACGCTTCGCGTTCGTCTACGACTCGGAGCTGTCTTTCTAATTCTCTGCGTCTTCGCTGTATAGTTCTTAATCTCGCAGACTTAATTCTGCGAATCATTCTATAGGGATCAAATAGTTCCGGTCGAACTGTATAACTCCCCAGCCACTGCCTTGCTCCGGCATGCTGTCGATACAGCGTATAGATGGATTTGTTTGGATTGATGTTGAATACGTTGATTGCCATCGATCTATCGGGCGAGATCCAGTGCCAATCTATCTGAGGCAGCCACGCATCCGGCAAAGCTGTATTAATTTGAGTCATGAAAGGTTTCCTTCCTTCTATATTCTAACGAAAGTAATTTGATATGACATAAAGGAGAGCGACGGTCCCGACCCGTAACCCGTTCCCATGGAACGGGTCCAAGAGCTTTCCAAGCCCTGCCTTGTCCCACAAGGTTCACTCTCCGTAAACGGAGCATGGTAGTCCCGACCTACAGGGCTGTTAACCCCCAGTCGTTTTCGAAACGACGCCTGTCCCCGACAGGTTCATGCTCCAGCGGAAGACAGAGGTCCCGACCCTCAACCGGTTTCCCGATCGATTGCGTTAGCAACGCAGCCTAGGCCCCGCCTAGTTTATCTTCCAGAGATCATAATTTTTTCCAACCCTTAAGAGTAGTTTTGAACTTTGTTCCCGTATATAATTCCCATACGTTAGATGCTTTAAATTTTCTGGACCACATCTCTCCACTTGGAGAGCGAACGAGTAAGTCGCACGCCAGATATTCGTCGCTATTTCCCCAATTATCAGTTAAGCTATATCGATATTGCTCTTTACTGATCACCTCGACCTCTATTAGAGGTCGCTTAAACGGATTCCACATGGGCTACGCCCTTTCCGGGCTTCGCCCGATAGTTTACTACAAACTCCGCCAATTGCCGCTCGACCCAATCGGAAGCATCTCTGTGGCCAGAGATACTGCCCCAATCATCCCCATTCCAGTAATTAGCGGTTGCCCGCTGATCTTTTATAGTCTTCTCGTGAAACGCATCGAGTTTCTTTAGAAACTCTTTGGCGTCTGTTACGTTTGATATCGTCATTTGCATATCCTTATTATAACGCATTCTCCAATGTAACCAACTATTTCAGTAGGATATGCAAATTGTCTAAAATGAGCAATATCTTCCGTTCGTGCCCAATGAAATAACACCATGGACTAAGTCCTTTCTTAAAGGGGGCGAAGCCCCAAGGGTGATCGACGGATCTTGAAACCGCATTTCCGGGCTCACAACCCAGTGTCCTAGCCTTTAGACGACAATCACCATAACTTCGTTAGGGGCGATAGCCCCGAATGCACGCAGAAGGAATCGAACCTTCAGTCCCAACTAAGGGCTCTGGTGTACAGCCAGAGTGACATACCAATAATCAAAATGCGAGCCAAGCTCCCGATATTTAGCTACCCGTGGCAAGCCACGGTGAAGGGCTCGGGAGAACGCCCAAATGGGAACTACTAGAATCGAACTAGTCGGCCAACCACCATGAAGATTTTGACGGACACGAGTTTTACAGACTCGCTCATGGAATAGCTCCCTAAAATCTTAATCGTCGTCATGCGAACACAGACAGTTATAAAACGACATGCCACAGGCTTCGCAATAGTAATCATCCTTTTTGATATCGTACTCGTAGCATCGTGGATTTTCTAGTCGTGCTCGCCTTACCCAAAGTTCTGCTTCGAGATGAGTTCTGAAAAACTTGGCCGTAAGAGGAATCGTTTCGTGGGGCGTAATCTTATATATGCTTACTTGATACAAGGTTCCTCCGTAATTTGTTATACCGGGCCTCCGCCCCTTCTTTTGTAGAGAAGCAGTACCTAGGAGGTACCATACCTTCGTGCGTTAGATCGAACATATGTGTTTGTTCCTCGGGGAGTTTCCATAGAGAAATGCTTGGGCCGTAGCGACCAAAAATATTGGCTACAAACCCTGTTCTTATGGGCATCATAGCCATCATAGGAACATACCAGACTTGCATTCCTAGACGTAAATCTGTGTGATCGCCCAGCTTGTAGGGCTTAGTCCTGATACAGGGGTATGTTTTAGGATCAAGGTTGTGATAACCTGTTCCCGTGCCGCAACGTGGACATCTTTCTGGGTTTCTATTGACAAAGTCCTGATAGGTTAGCGGTTCCCATTTGTATTCCTTAATAGCCATTAGCGTCTCCACGAGAGTCATCTTTTTTAAAGCGTTTCGCCCTGTTGTTTAAGTTTCCACACTTGTGGCATTTCGTGCCAACATGAACCAAAGCAGCATCACAACCGTTGCACCATGTACGCTCAGCGGCCTTGTCGTGCGGGCGAGTTTTAAAGGTCCGATTGGTTTCCCACGCTTCGCGTTTTTTCTTCATTTGATTCTTCTTTGGCCATAGGCCAAAAATGGGGTTATTGGGAATCGAACCCAAATTATCTCATTGAAAGCGAGATTTCCTGGCCATTTAGAAGATAACCCCGGTGCTACGCACTACTCGTAGTAGTGATACTTACGTATATATTTGAGTACCTCTAACAAAGATGTACTCTTGAACACAGATTTACCATTTCCATATGTTCTTTTATCTACACTATAATGTTTTCCATTAAACGATAATGAATAGCTTCCGTATTCAGAAAGCGTATGCTCAAATATACTTAGCACCCTGTCGCCTGACTTCCAAGGTTTGACTACCGGAAATATATCTGCTTCTAGCAGGGAGGCAAGATGCTCTAGTTGAAGATCGGTCATTATTTGTACCAAGCAGACAGATAAAGTTCTTTGATTTGTTTCTATCCAGAAACCACCCATACATCTTAATCCTATATCTCTATACTTAGCAAAATACTCTCTAGATTTTTCATAAAGATACGTGGACTCTCTTCCGTCCACATACATCTCTAGAAGATCGGAAATCGTTGGGGAACTATTAGCAATTTTATTACGAGTATTATTTTCGACGATTTCCTTTTCTTCTGCGAGAAGGAGCATGAGTTCGTCTGTTGCCGAGTTGATTATATCTCGTAGTTCATTAATACTAACTCTAATTTGGGTTAAATCTTTATTCATCTACTGATCTCCCAAGACAAATTTCCGATGTTTTTGCCCACTTGGCAGGTTCTTTATGATCTCTAAACCAAATGCACAATCCAATCATCATCGCTTTCCATAAGCTTCTTAAACTTGGTGAAGACGCAGATCGATTTAAATATATAGTTTCCTCAGATCCATCATCTTTTGCCCAATACACACTATATCGCCATCGCGTGTCATGTTCTTTCAATCTATTTATGTAGACATAGATCTTACCAAGAGGAGTTTTGATTTGCCTATTATAGTGGTAATATTCAAATGTTTTATTGGGTTTCCTGAGTTTCATGATTTTTCCTAGATATAAAAGCGAAGCTTTAAAGGGCAAGGCAGGGATTGAACCTGCGACAAGCGACTTAACAGGTCGCCGCTCTACCACTGAGCTACTCACCCGCTGACGCAATCTGAGAGGCAGGGGTCGAACCTGCGATCTGATCCTTCCAAGGGACCCGGATTACCTCTTTCCCACTCTCAGGCTGGGCTACTTCTGCCGCTGTCTTCTGGACAGATTCCATGTCTAAGCATGGCTTTGCCACCGGCGAATCCCATATTTTTCTGCTTCACGGGCCAAAGTGCCCTGCTAACTCCGGATGATTCAATGGAGTCTTTGTGGTTTTCACCACAAACTTGTTTGTGACGCCTATTACCTACAACCCTATCAGGGTTTTTCCCGGCGAATCTTGGGGGAGTCCAGGAGGACCAAGATATTGCGGGCACTAGCGAAGGGAATCCCATATTTTTACGCCGCCGCTCGAAAGTGGCGAGGGCGTGGTCCGGTGATTCAATGGACCAAATACCTTGGGTATCTGATAAGATGTCAAAGATAAGAGCCATCTGTAGAATTCGAATCTACGTTGTCCTTTCGGATCCGCTTTACAAAAGCGGTGCTTTCAGCCGCTCAGCCAAGATGGCAATAAAAAAGCCGGGGAACACCCGGCTTATTATAGACTCTATCGTGCAAAATTTTACTTTTGCGTACGAGCCGGGAGATTAATTTCTGCGTTAACATTGCCCTGCTTGAAGAAGTATCGGGCGGAGTATTGTGTGTTGCCACTTGTAGGAAGATTTGCCTGATCACCCCCGGCAGCGGGGTTGTAGTTACCAGTTGCCGAAGGCAGCGGGGTAGAGATGACGGCACCGGTGGCGTTAACGATGCGACCATCGCGGAGACGGCTATATCCAGAAGCCTCAAAGATCTGGAAACGATCGTATCGCTTATCATGCAATGGATCAGAATAGTTCTGATTGAGATTGCTAACGCCTAGCTCGGCACCTCTACGGATAGTATCAACGGCACCAAGAGTAGTGCCGCTAGCATATCCAACCGCAAGGCCGACCGGCCCAGAAGAATTGATAAGAGCGGTACTTAGGCCGTCGTTGCTGCTACCATCAAACTCAGCAGGACGCTGCACGCTAACGCGTGTGATATTTGTGGTAGCAGTACCTGCTGATTTGGCGATTGTGGAAGTCTTGTTGGACTGGCTACCGGCGTTGATAACGTTGAGTCCGTCAAGAGCTGTATTAAAATTGCTGGGCATAGAGTGTCTCCAAGATATTCTCTTATACCCTAGCGTGTGGTATATTGGTAAATAATCTGGGTCGCGATGTTGGTAATGGGAACTTTAATCTTCCAATAGTTCCAAAACATTGGCCGCTGCCAGTATCTTGGGCGAAAAGGTTGACGGAAGGAAGAATTGATAGTTCTTCAAAGTAGAAATGTCACAATAGATCCCAATGGTTGTAGACATCTGTTTCTGTAACAGACCGCAATTGATGAGGAAATCCTGAAAGATTTCGCCGTCGTCCTTGGGTGCCCAACCAATAATCAATTTGCCAACCGTCGTTTGAGATATCCATCGGGCAATTTCCTTGATCTTTACAAAAGAATAAGGATCGATGATGAATCTGGTTTCCAAATTTTGTTTCTTACAGAATTCTGTAAGAATTTTCATGTCTTGCAAAAAGATATCTTTTCCGCCGTCATAGGTGTAGGCTACGCGGGGAGTAAAGTTTACGCCCTTGATTTGGGCGAATCGTTGTTTGTAAGACAAGATCTTGGCCGAAAGACCTTCGGCGTCGTCAGGAGTTGGAAATCCAGCATTAAGATACATTGGTAGGGCAATTTTATCTTTTACCAATAGATTGATGGCGGAGCCGCTAGCACTAATTCCCGAAACTGGAATTTCGTTTTGCGATAAGATTTTATGAACTTGCTCCGACGGAAGTTCTTCTTCTATTAGGATTTCCATTTGCTTCATGTTGTGACCTTAATATAGCTCGCTTCATTTTGCTTAATGAGGCGTGTTGGATTTGTCGAATACGATGAGCATCGATGTTAAGTGCTTCGCTCGTTTGCCTTAAGGTCAAACCATCTAAATACCGACATTTAATAATCTGGCGTTCTTGGTCGGACAGGATCGCAAGACTATGCTTAAGTTGTTCCGACTCTTCTACGTCGGCGATATCTTGATCTTCGATAATCATTTCGCCACTTCCAACGTCAGAAATGGATGTGCCTAGTAACATCTGCGGCTTACACATAGATTTTAAAGTATACAGGACGAACGTATTGAGGTACGTTCCGAATGCATGGGGCGACTCGCCCGTAATTGGATCGGCTTGCTCTTTTTGTTTCTTCCATGCTAGCCACGCAGCAATCTCCGTATAGTGACGGCACTCATCGCGGGTTACGTATTCATTCAGCACCTTCCGAAGTCTATACGCCCGTTGCGTATAGAGATTGATAAGCCCCGAATGATCTTTTAACATTTCCTCGTACGAGGCTGATGGTATTTTACTATTCATTATCGATCTTTGCAATTAGAGCACGCTGCCGGGATTCGTCAACTTCCACCACTCTGAAATGACTATCTTTATCGTATGGATTTTCAAACATTTGGCCCACAGCAATTGTGTCGGCCTGAGAGTATCCTACGATGTTATCCACCAAGTCGTCGTCCGTCAAGTCCGACAGGTCTTCGACCATGTCGTCTTGGATCAAGAGGAGGATGTTGGCGTATTCGAGTTCTCTGAGGTCGGCATCGTCAAACTCCATGATGGTTCCAACCTCTTGAAGCATATTAAAGTCCTTTTGCAGCATTCTGAATCCTTTCGAAATCGACCGTGCGTGTACCTTCCATCGTAAACGAGCCAAGCTGAGTATTAAACCAGACAGAATCGTTGGGGACCCACTCGCCGCCCAAATAGATCGGATTTTTGGGGCTGCTGATCTGGATCATGTACATGAGGGCAAGAGTAGCAGCCATCATGTTAGCAACGATAAGCTGACCGCCGCCAGGAAGGGCGGCAAGTTCTTCGCAAGACATGGTAGCACGATCGTCTGCGGTAGAGTTGAACTTGGGGATTCTATCATAGATAGAAGGCGTGATGGACTTGCCATCTTTGCGGTGGTGAATCTGAACCTGTCCGGTGTTCAACTCGTTGCCGCAGCAAATATGGGTACCATTCTCTAGAGTGAGAACCTTGTCCTCCACATACTTTCGAGCCGCCATGTTATCGGTGCAGTTAATAACTACAGTATTCTCCGTAACAAGCGTCTCGATGTCGTCTTTGCCGACGTACTCGGCCAAGAACGTAACGCACTTAGCGGCAAAGTTTGGAAGATGGGCTTCAAGCACCTTAGCCTGATACTCAGCTTTATTCTGGCCGATGGCACTGGTGCCAAACAATTGGCGGTCAACGTTCGTATTGGAATACGCATCGCCGTCAATAATCATAAGGGAGCCGTCAAAGCCGGAACTATTGAGATATCGGGCCAAAGCCGAAATCAATAGGCTCCCTGTTCCGCCTGCTCCCAGCACAATCACCTTGTCGATATTCTTCATGCCTTTTCCTTTCGCTTCGCTTTCAGTCGCGGAGCCTCGATTTCTTCGGCAACCGCCAGCAGCGGTCCTTGACCGTCTCCGCCCGTAGAGGGGTCATTAATGAGATAGATTTCTGTAGTGGCTTCCTGCGATGACGCGGAGACTGCCGGAGGCGTATTGTCCCCAAACATTGCTGGAATGTATTTGTTAACGGGGAACTGACCCACATTCTTCTCGTAGTACTTCTTGGTAACAACGAAGAACTCCTTGTCCGTAACATCCCACAGACGAATGAGATCATCTTCCGTAAAGATGTTATGATCGCCATCCTCAAAGTCTTCCTCTTCGAGTCCAATATCTGGATTGAACGTGATGGGTTCGAGTTCGTCTTCTCCATCGATCCAACGTCCGCCATTGGCTGGATTTTGCCAAAGATGTCTGTTCTGATTCTTGTTCTTGCGATCTTTCTTGGTAGCTTTCCCGTTCCAATTGAAGTGCGAATTGGCACCGGCCTGAAAATAGCCTTTGTGGTTGGTGTGGACATAGACTTGTCGGCCAAGGTTTGGCTTGATCAGATCCATATGGTATGGGTCTACGACAATATCAGCAACACTTCCCTTAAGATCTGCATCGCAGGTTACATTAAGAACGTCCGACAGTTCTTTCTTGAAGAAAGCACCGCCAGCAACAACGCGTGTCGCAAAGGTCCACCCAGAGTTAACGTTACCGATGGTGATGTGCAATCCGTCGAATGACGTTTCGTCATTATCGTCAGTTCCACTATGGAATGCATTGAAGTTGCAGTGACTGTGAATCGTACCGTAAAGGATGTATCCAGAATTAAGAAGTTTCTGATATTCTTCGTTGGCCCGAATCATCAAAGCTTTCGCTTCTGGATCATTAAAGATTGCTTCGTAATACCGCCGCTTCTTGGAATCGGTCGGAACATCCTCAAGAGATGGTTGCGGTACTACGTAATTGACGCCACCGCCAGAGCAATCTAACTGTGGAACAAAGGCCACTTCCCATTGTTTTGTGGTCATATTAACCATGAGCAGAACAGCCGCTTCGGTTTTGTGGGCGTCATAAATCTGCTGGAAATACTTCATCACATAACGGAACTTCTCAATTGGAAAGTTGAAATCCTTCCAGCGAGATCCAAGCATGTAAACGAAGCCACGCTTGTAACGTGGTTCTTCCCACTGAGAATTGGCAAAAGCTTCACAATCCTTATCAACGGCCGTGGTCAGGAAACTTTGGGCTGGGGAGTTTCTCAGAAGAAAAACTTCGCCTGCCTGACCAAGGAACACTGATCCGTTTTTATCTGTAATCATCGACTCGGGCACTTCTTCGTTACGTGCCAGTTCGAATAGCGATAGCATCTTACCTTTAACTTCTTGCATTTAGAAAATCTCCGTTTGAGAAAAATCTGGGATAGCTTCGGCCCATTCCTGAAGCATTTCTTCTGTTATTTCTGTTATATTACTGTCGATTTCGATCATGCCCTTGCGGGCAATAGTGCGGCCAACCAAGTTGTAAAACTGCATCTGTGATGATTTGACAAATGTTAGCGGAACCGGCTCTTTTGCCTTTTTTGGCTTTCCAACTTTAAGCTTGACCTGTGACATATGCTATGGCCTTTCTTACGGACGAGTAATGGTGGGCTCTGAACTTGATGGTCAGAATATTCAACGAATTATACTTTTCTGTCCACTCCGCATAAGATCGGAGTCCTTCTGGCCAATTCGGCTGTAAGTGGGTATTAAACGGAATGCTGAAAAAGGTGTTGCAGATCCGTCTTGCGAATGCTAGCGGCGTATCCGTATCTAGCTGATGCAGCTTTGAGCCGCTGCCATAACCCCAGCAAATTCCGCCGTGGTCTTGGATGTTATTGATGGGCAACTCATAAAGTGCATCATCCATCGAACGAATAGGTTGTGTCGTGCAACTAATCAAGCTGTTGCTAAGAGTCAACTGTTGTTTACCGGCGGTGCCAGAGGCAACCGACGAGATATGCAGATAGAATTGCACATAAGGCAGATAAATCTGCAAGAGCTCTATATCTTTACCCTCTACTTGGCGATATGGAATCCGAATTTGCATTGGATCGAACTCGAAAAGAACGGAGTGCGTTTCCATATTAGGAACCTGATTACGCCTCATCCAGATGATGTTCTTTTCTAGGAGGCCGGTATCTATCGGGCGACTATCAATCACCTCAGAGGCAATTGATTTGTGCGAAACAAATCCCTTGGGCTTCCCAGCCTTATCGCAGACAACACATCCTTCTTTGGAAACAACATAGATAGGATCTATTGGAGTAGCTCTAGTTGCTCGCTTACGTTTTGGGGCGGGGGCTGGAGTTGGCGTTTGGGCCAATGGTGAAGCGACTTCCGCCACCAGATTGACCACTCCAATTTCAACCCCGTTTGGGGTGGTTACGATGCGTCTAGCCATGAAATATCCTTTCAAATAAAATGGGCCGTAAGACTTTCGCCGTACGGCCCACGAGTTGTATCAAACGCACAGCCTACGAATTAGCAGCCCTTGGTTCCACCGTCACGGGTGAACTGGACTGTGTCGCCAGCGACAAGGCGGTAGCTGTCGTTAACGGGGCGGAAGCTTGCTCCGTTGGAGGAGACGCGAACGGCTTCACCTCCGACTAGGGAAAGGATGCTCTTGATCAACTGATTCTGACGAACCTCAGAAACAGTCTGACCGACGAACGTGGGATTGGAAAAAGTGGACGCACCGTGCTCAAAAGAAACGTTATCCATAAAAACTCCTTGGGGAATTACCCCTGAAAAAAAGAAAGAAACACGAAACACAAAATCAAAACAACTCTCAAACAATTGGCTGTGCTGCTGGAATGTCTCGGAGTAAACTGCCGAGAACATTTGATTGCTCAACGGCTTCGGCCGCTGATTCAGCTAAGGTTTTAAATTCTTGACCATTGGGCATTATGATGCCCAAATACTTTGGAATCTCTTTTACGTTATTGTCATTCTCTTTGCTTATCTCCAATGCTTGACATTCTTTGATAAATCCATTGTATGCGAGCGTTACTGCCCGCATAACATTTTTCTGATCAAATAACTTACCTACAGAGATACGAAACGTATAAGCTTTGATCGGAAAGATTTTCTCTACGCCCTCAATTTGCTTTAATCTTGCGATCATTGGCTCGCTAATTGGATAGTTAGCTATTCCTTGCCACAAGTTATCTTCTCTATAGGCACAGTTAGGACTGTAGATAGGTAGAATTATACCATCTCCTGTCACAATTTTCCGTTTGTGAACAGGAATTTTTTCGGGAACGTTTTCATAACAGCGTGACTCTGGACCCGAAGGTTGTCCACAAATTACGCACATTACCTTTTCCCACTGTAGGGCGGGATCTTTCGCAAAGAATCTAGCCATTGTTTTACATCTCTAATAGGGCTGGCCAACTTACTGGGAACAAAGGTTCCATGATTTTACTTATTGCCCGTCCATACTCTTGGATTTCCCATTGGGCGTGCGGATCGATACGTAGCTTCACTAGTCTGGCTGTTGCAGCCAGACTTGGTGTGATCCAGAATTCCGTGTAGCTGCCTACCGGTAGTGCCATTCTAGCTTGTTCTGGGGCGGCACTCATATTCAGAAGTCTATTGTAGCCGTTAACGCAACTGTCTACGCAACTTATGAAGATGGCGGTCGCCCGATCATTTTCCTCGTCGGTAAAATCTGTTCCCGACCCTTGTTTGATCGATCCGTCTGGACGTTTTCTCCAGCGTATTGGAACATAGAATTCTGGTGGCGAATCCACGTATCGTCTACTAACTTCGTTAATGGGAATATCCGTATCGAGTGAGCCGTCAGCGGGCTCACTTAGCCGGATTCCGACACCGCTACGCATAAACTGGCGAGCAACGAAGATGGGCATTTTTATATGCAGCGTTACTTGCGGATGTCCAAATGGCGTCCAGTGTTGATGCGTAGCAAGATATTTAATGAGCTTAGCATCCTTTTCCGAAAACACTACAGATTTTTTATCGAACGATACACGAGCGGCATTGACGACTGTCAGGTCTTCGCCCAATACGTCTACGAGCCGCACAAATCCTTTGTCTAAAACCGCTACTTCCTTAATCTGATTCTTCAAGTGTTGGGTCCTGCGATACCGCTGGTATTTTTGCTTCTTCTAAATCTATTGGAAGATCATTCGTCTTGAAAATCGCACTTATCATTGAAATATACGTACGCCATTGATCGTCCGTACAAATCTTTTTGATCTCCTGATGTAATCCTTCTGCCAAGTGACCACGCTTTAGCATGGCGGTGACAATGGCCAATTCTTTGATAGAAACTGTGCCCTTATCGATAGATATTGTTGGCACACCATTATTGATTTTGATAGATATCATCGTTTATATGGTTTCGTTTCGATGAATTCAGCAACGCTAGCAAGATAAAGCGGACATATGGGCAATAATATCTTTATCAGATTCACATAAGTGTGAGTTTCTGATTCTATTGCCTCGATCTTTCCAAGATCCTCTGGCTTTATGGCCAAAACCATATGCTCTCGATATACATCGTATGTATTACGAGGTTCCGCTATAACCTGCGATATTAGAGAGGTGCCTACGAAGCCTCTTATTGGCATAAGCTCTAGGCCGCCCTTTGGAACAGGGATGTAACTAGTTGTTAGTCCGTGAGGATAGTATCTATTGCCATAGTCTGTATTCTTATACAGATCGGGCATAAATTCCACACCACTGACATAAAACGTACGATAAACATTTTTGTAATAGTCTGCAAACGTGGGTTTGGTTGGTATTCTAGATTGTACGTAAAACGTTTGCCCCAAACATTCATTCATACCTTTGATAACTTCTGGCAATAAAATACTCATTTTAGATTCCTGGACTAGAGTAGTCAAGTTCGTAATGGAATAGAGTGTTGTCTACCCAAAAATGACGAGGTTTAAAAGAATACGAGAAGCCAACGTCTAAGACGGTGTCAGATCGGGCGTTAAGAACTCTGTTTCGAGGAGTATTCTCGCCCTTGAATTCTGCCGCCGGAATAATTATAGCTGCCCGCTTGATTTTGTCATATGCAAGTACATGTCCTATCACTTTGGATCCTTCCAGAAGATTCCGCCTGCCCGCCCACGCTTGAACTCAATACGTTCGCCGTAATGAGTTACCATTAATTCTCGCATATATGCGAGGTCGCTGACTCCCAGCGATTCTGCCAGAGATTTAAGCTTACAACTCTTGGCTTCGATAAGAGCGTCTATCTTTTCCCATTCGATGGTAACCGATTCTACCTTTTTCTTACCGATCTTAATCTTGTTAGAACTAGACGATTGTTCTGCGTTATTGAGAGTTTCCATATCTATTCTTCCATATCCTTTAATAACAGATCCAACTCGACATCCCGAATTACAGTAATGTTGCCAGCACGGCTGACAAAAGAAGCTAAACTTTACCGTCCCATTATCCCAACCGCAATAGTTGAGATAATCCTTGTCTACAACGAAGATAAAGTCCCCGCAAAAATCACAATGTTTTTTGTACTCTTTCGTGATTTCATCTTTTACAATTGGCACAGTGTATATCCTATCAGGAGAATTTTATGTTAGTAGGTTTAATTATAGTTGCTGCCGTCATCGTTGGTACCGTGCTTGTAGTTCGCAAGAACAGAAAAGGGACCGAGGGACTCATTTCTAAAATAAAGACTAAGCTCAAGATCAAGTAATCTTTTCGATTCCTATTCTTCTTCTTGCTTGATATCCCAACTGTTTTAGGGCAGCTTGTAGCTTTGCGTTATCTACGCCATAACATAGTCCAAGTTGGCCCGCTACATATTTCATACCAGATTTTCTAATTTGCGGGTCTTCGATAAGATCCGCTAATTTTTTCATATCGATGTCGGCATTACTCGGGACCGCTTCAATCTTATCCTGCTTGATGCCTATGATTTCATATCCGAAGGGAGTGAGACTTCGTCCGGACGATGAAATCGTGATCGCCCCAATCTGGTTCAGATACATCTCGATGATGTCGATGAAGTCGTCGTCAAATCCTGTAGTGTGGGTGAGAATCTGTTTAGACACAGATCTATTTGATGTTGCTAGCTTTGCGGCTAAAGCGTGGCAATATTCAATATCAGCTTTCTCAAGACCCCATTCGTTAATGCCACCCAACCGCAACATGTGATTGACGGTGTCGATGTTGTAGGGCAAACCGTCTACAATCATTACCTTGCGTAAACTTCCCAAACGGGAATTGATTGCAATACGAGGTGTGCCGCGACTAGATTTGGCCAGACGCCTCAATGCATCAGGCTGAGATCGCAAATCAAGACCAAGCTTGGTACCAGCCCTAGCAAGAATCTCTTCTAGATCTGCGATCTTGTAGTATGAAGTATAGAGCTTCTCGCATCGATCACGTAGCGGTTTGGATAGTTTGCCAGGATTCGTAGTAGCAAAGATAAAACATACGTGGGGGGCGGGTTCGCCCGGCCCCTCGCCCACGAAGACTTTGTATTGCTCAAGCCACGTAAGTAGGGCGACCTGAGCTTTCTTATGCATAGTGTGAGCTTCTTCGATAAACACAACGTCGTTGTCGTTCACATCCATTCTGATATCATCAATGTCTGACGGGGTTTTAAGATCAAAACCCATTTTCTGGTAGAACTGCCCACCAGAGTAACTTCCAATTATACGTGCTGTAGTTGTTTTACTACAGCCCGGAGGTCCAGCAATAATGAAGTGAGGAATAGTTTCATTCAATTGCTTGGCCCCAAGCACAGCATATTTAATGCTGTTCTTGACGTTTTCAAGACCAACCAAATCTTCGGTGTTGGTAGGTCTTACCACCTCTGAAGAGTTGACGGTTTTAACTTCAAGCATTTTTGTTTCCTGCCTTGGCGTGCTTGTTTAGCTCCAGCAAGGCTTTCACGGTTGGTACTATCGCACCATCTTCCTTTTTCAGCAATTTTCTTTGTTCAAGCCTGTCAATATAGACATTTGTCATAATAAGGCTTGCCAAGTTCGCCAGCAACTTAAGTTGTGACTCGTCACATTCTAGATCGTCCTCGGCGTAGTTTTCTGCGTTGTTCAGGACGCAGACCGCCGCCCGCACAGATAAAAACTCAATCCATTTATCGGGATTGTCGAAGTCGTCGAGAGGATGGTCCCGACGCACCTGTCCAAGCAATCTCGTAATATATCCCCAATTATCCGACACGTATTTTGCCAAATCAATATTTTCGTTAATCATTCGTGATGTTTTCCAGTGGGCCTGTCTTTGACCCACTCTATAAACTCCGGCACCGACACCAACCATTTACCAGTACTGTCGTACCCTACTTCGCAACTCCTTCCGGGACCAAAGTGGTCCCCTGCTTTGCGGTGTGAATGTCCAAACGCATGGAGCGAGCCGTGATGGGCTTTATTCCAAACCGCATGTTGATAGTGGCTACAAACAATCAGACGATTGTCATAATAAAACTCATATCTTTCACACATCATCTTGAAAAGACGATATTTGTGTTGGGCAGCTATAGCGTGAGCGTCGTGGTTGCCCGTACAAAAGATGATGTTTTCCGTGGGAATCTGTAGGATGAAGTCTCGGCAGTCCTCTGGACTGCCAAACCACCAGTCTCCGAGATATACCAGCGTGTCAGTTGGACACAGCGTTTTACGGAGTGTCGTTAGACACTCCTCTTGCATAGCTTCTAGCGATGCGTGCGGACGCTTCGAAAGCTTGATGATATTTGCGTGACCTAAATGGAAATCGCTTGCTAGATAAATCATAGAGATCCCAAGACCTTAGTGCATTCCGAGAGAAAATCGTTAATGTCATCAGAGGTTACTCGAAGCTCTGACAAACAGGTGCTGACGTGTTTTATTCTGTATAAACCATCGTCAACAACGCAAACAATCATTGGATACTTTTCTTCTTCAAAGTATTTGGTGTAATTTGATTTTGCCCAATCATCTTTATCGCGTAAGAGCATACTGAAGTTCTATCATTTAAAGTGCCTTTGGTAAACTAGATCTTTGAGATGATCCGCAAGATCTTTTTCGTATATCATATCGTTGATTAAATCAAGAAACATATCCGGGATAGACTCTTCTGTTGAAGCAAGAATTTGAACGGCACCTATTTCTAGGTACTTATAGTCTTCGGGAGTACTGTCGTATTCGATACGAAGCGTTAGCGGAATTTCAATGGAATTTTTCATGCTGGTAGCTCTCTTTCTGCTTCCATAGCTAACTGACACAAATATTCCCACTCGTGCTCTAGAACGCTCTCTTCATATCGATCTTTTACGAGTTTCCATTGAGCGTCTGTTAGATTAAACGGACCTTGGGAACCTTCCATACTCGATATGTCATTACGCGTAAATACTCTTACTATTAACTCGTTTTTGTCGGCGAGTGCCCAAATTTGTTTTATCGGCTCTGCCATAATTATTATAGCCTCCGGCTTATTTATTTTAAGCAAACGACCCAGTATTTTTAATCTTTTCTACGTCCAAAACATGCACTTTGGTGCCCTGCGAAGGGACCAAGCTAAAAACAGATTCTAGTATCTGAACGTTGCGAAGCAACGCTTCGGTTTCTTTGGAAACAGTTTTCCTATACGCCAGGTATGCGTTGTTGAGTGCCAATTTGGCATGACCAACAGTATTCCACACTGAGCCGCGTTTAGACCATCCGCCGCCGCGAGTCATAAATAAGCCCGTCTCGGTGTTTAGGATTTTAACGGCGGTGATCGTGTTAGACTTGTCTGAGTATTTCATTGGCAAAGTCCGGTAAAAAGTTGACGATGTTTACGTCGTTGCGATACAAAGGAATCTGGATCTCCAGATCCATCTTACGGGCATAGCCCGGATGAATACCAACCACGAGCGGTTTATTGCTGCGAAGCAGCGTTCCCAACTCAAACAGTGTTATTGGACATAGTGTTTCACAAGGAAACCAAAACGCGACGAGATCGCAGTCACGGAGATATCGATGTTCCCACGATATCTGCTCGTGGGCAATTTCGCGAGGTGTAGGCGATGGGAAGTTTTCTCTTCGAGGGTTGCAAATTGTTATATCTTCATCTTTAAGATATTCGCATACTGTTTTTTGCCAATTATAACAATTGGTAATACCTCCGCCTAGGAAAACAGATCGAGGCAGCGGCCAACAGTCGGGTTCGTTTGGGGCTTCTAGATATCTCATTGGGCCACCGCCTTGTATTTTGCGATAGCTTTTTCCAAGCGTATTTGTGCTGCTTGGCGATCTTCAAGATATTCTGAATTGGCCCACCAATCGCGATTTTCGTATGCGGCTACAACTTCACGCAAAGCCCGAATCTCCTTTGAAATTTCTGGATACGCATTACGTAATTCCGCAATAAAATCAGCGTCAATAGCGTGTCTGCCAGTTGCCGTATCACCATATTGGGCGGGCACATAGCATATCGCTGGATCAGCGTCGTATTCCCGCTTCTTTTCTTCGTAAGTTAATGGTCGTTTTACGCCCATCAGTTCTTCTATTATTAAATCATACTCTGGCGTATTTCTTGAAAAGACGCTTGAATAGGAATTGTAGAACCACGGTGAAGCCGTGGCTTTTGCCTCGATTGCGTCCAATTTGTCTAGATCGACACTCATTTCCACTCCAGTTCTGCGAGACGGGCGAGGGCCTTGGACTCGCGGTCATGGCGTGTCGAAACAAGAGGTATGCTTGCACACAGTTGCTTGTACGCCTCAATCACCTCCCGCTGTGCTTCGAGCAGGTCGGCTGCGGCCTTCGCGTCCGCGTGGGTGCAGTTGATACTGCGTAGTTTGTTAATGACTTGATCAACGTTCATCGCTGATGCTCCCTGTATGCGTCACAACCGCAGCATGTCTTGGATGGGTAGTCTGGCGGATAGATGCCGCACTCTGTACACTTCCCCTCCCGTGCGGCGAGAACGGCATCAAAGTTGAGCGGGCGAGGCTCGGCTCCGAGACGTTCGACGCACGCCATAACGTAGTTGGTTGCGTACGTGCCGCGATCCCAGTCCTTTCCGTGCTCGTCACGCACGCACCCCGCCGGTACGGCTGCCGCCGCAAGCAGACTCTTAACAAGGATCTCATGTCGTTTCTCATACTCCCACTCGGGAAGTGGAGTAAATTCATCCAGTATAGCGTGTGCTTGCTTTTCTGCCCAATCGCTGCTCGCAGTGGTATTCATCAAAGTTCTCCACGATTTATGCCAAGATTGCCAAATCCCGTCCTTCTTACAAAGGTTTCTACCTTTCCAAGATACTGAGCGTCTGGCCAGTTACTTGAGTAATAAGGTTCATTGGATACTTCTGTTACCTCTACCTCTCGTCCAGAACGAGTTCGATAGGTACAAGAGCCAGCTACCGCTTCTTGTTGGGGCGAATACCAGGCGTGGTATATCCCATCGAAATTGTTAAACTCCGCCTCAAGCTGAAGAAGTTCCTTCGATGTGGCAACCATCTTGTCCCAAATCTTTGTTTGGGCAAAAGACATATCTGGACATTCATTCCAGTATCCCTTGACGACCATATCTTCTATCTGGCGAACACTCCATCCATAAAGTGGGCTAGTTTCTCCAGCGGTATTTACGACTTCGATCTCGTCACTGACGCGGATACGATCGATTTTGTCGCTACGCGATCCCCAACTGCTAGCACCACCATAATACTCTTCGCGATTTATTCTATAACATTTCATGCTTCGCATCCTTTCAGGAATCATATACGACGTTAGTCGTGGGCCATTCCAGTTGCTTCGCCATTCGGCGAATCACTGGTAGTAAATACTCTTGGCCGTTGGCCAGAGCCCGTTCTTCACATACTTCGGGCGTGGCCCGAAACAACGCATACGACGTACGCCAGTCTTTGGAAAGCCACTCGCGTCTGCCACGCTCCGTCGTATTAGTGGCATCCAGTATAACAGTATCGTGCCCCGCTAAAAACAGGGCCTTGACCATATATTTGGCTGAAAGCCACACTAGAGGCTCAGCTTCGCTGATAAAGGGCTGACCATGAAGGACAAGCCTGATAGCATCAGGATTAACAATTGGGTAACCAGTGGTCCGAGCCCAAGTGGACTTACCACTGCGTGGCAACCCCGTGCAGAGCACTAGTGTTTTATTTGGCGTAGCCATAGAAATCCTCCAGTGATGCCCAGATCCTTTGAATGGGCATTCCCCATGCACAATTATTTTCGATGTTTACCAAACGATCGGCTCGCTGAGTTATTCGGTGTGGCACTAAACAAATATTTGGCTTGATTTGCACAACAGACATTTCTACACTGAAACCCACAATCAAGAAAAAGTATCCTTGCCCAATATCAATCACGTTTCCGCTTACAAGCGGCGGGCAAGTGGATTTACTTTCCCATATCGGCTTTGCCATTTTGTTCATCGACATTGACGCTGCCCACTTTCTGCAAGAGCTTTTGACAATACTTCTTGGACCTGTCCGGTCCAGCCTTCTGTGAGTCTGTCCACAACGTATTGTCGAACATTTGGATCTGCACTAAATAAGCCTCCATGGATAGGCTGATTAATATACGCCGAGCCTATCTTTAACTCTAATCGCTCGTCAGCAATTTCAAACTCGGCGTTTAACTTTGGAAATTTCATGGGCTTAAGATTGTACTTCTTTTCAAGATGGTTGCAAACCACTTGAAGTTTTGCAAGTTTCTCTTCGGCTTGTTTGCGAAGTTCGCGTTCGTGTTTGAGTTCGTGAAACACGGTAAAAAGTGAAAGAAACTTATTCAAGGCCATGCTCCTTTCGAAAATAATCCATGAAAGCAAACAAACTGTGCCAGATGCCTGTAATCTTAAAACCCCAGTCGAGATCCTTATCGAGTAAGCGATCTGCATTTTGGATTTTATTATTTATTAACATCGCTCCACGCCCATATACTGGAAGTTCGACAAGCGTTAATTCTCTAGTTTGAGAGTCTATATTAACTACCAAAAATGCTCTTCTATAGGGACTGTCACCCGTAACAAATACCATGTCTGGATACAAAGTCGGAACGTGCTCTGGTTTGGGCCACATTTGATTCATGATCTTCTTCCTTTATCGCGGGCCGCACCAGCGGCCAGCTCCCAACAGGTCGGGCATAAGCCCCCACAATACACTTGAGTCGTGAGACACGACTCACATGGTTTTACCAGCTTCGCCGTACTTGGCGAAGCCAAGGCGATCTCGATTTGACGCTTGACGTTAGCACGTTCGTGCCGGGCGAAGTCCTCGAAAATGGTCGCCATGCGACCAAATATCTTTTGCATAGACTATCCTACTGCTATTTCGTCATCATTGTCTATATGCCTTAAAAAGGCACGGTCTTTTGATAATAGATCATCTTGATGGGGGATGGGCGAAATGCCCTGCCTATGCAGGCAGGCGGCTCTAGCGTAGAGCGTGGTACATACCGCCGTGGCCAAGTTAAGACAGTGCTTAGTTGGCAGCACAACTATATGATGACAGTGACGAAGATATGTTGAGGGTACAGATCCATCCTCGGGACCGAAGACGTAGATCATTCGAGGATCGTGCTCAAACTCATGCATTTGCACAGCACCCTCTTTTAGTTCCACGGCCACGGGAATAGTTCCCTTGGGAAACGCATCCAAGAAGTAATCGCATTGGTAGATGCTGACATCGCCGTATCCCTTCATGCGTTCTTCGCGAGGCACACGATTTTTTCTTGTGGGATCTAGAATACATCGATTGCCCGAAAACCACAACTGAGGAATGCTAAAGGCGGAACACGCTCGAAGGGCCGCACCAATATTCCGAGAGAACTTAGGATTTACTAGGGCAACAGCAGGAGAAGTTCCCATTCCTGGCTTTACATGTTCAACTTTTGTTATGCTCAACGGGATCTATCCTCTCAAGGGCAAAGTTAAAACTTATACCATCCCACAAATACTCTCGCTGTTCGTGAACTCGGTGGGCGGTGCCGCATTGTGGACAGGTCCACGTATTGGGCTCATTCCATGTCCATTCGGGAGTATGCTCTCCGCAATTTGTGCAGGCATTACATGCCAATTTCATTCTCCTTGGGCTACAGACCCGCCACATTCTGGATTACATAACGCAGTAATGAACTCTCGTACCTTGTCAGGTGCGAATGCTTGGGCTGTGTTTAGCACGCGACAATCCCGTATGACTTCGTCGTGTGATGTGCGGCCGGGGCCAATTGTTTTGCTATCGCCCGATAGGGCAGCACACCATCCCGGCACGCTCATATTATTGGACCATACTTTGATGGGATATGGTTGCCATAGTTTCATTGTGACTCCTTGTAAATGAAAAAGGCTTGTTTTTCAACAAGCCTTCTAATAGCGGACTAGTTAATCGAAAACTACCAGGTGGCTTATGAGGCCGCCATGCACACCAGTGCGTCCGCACTCTATTTAATTATAGTCCTACCCAAGCCTCCACGAATGAAAAAACGTCATCTACGGAAAGATTCGTGTCGAAATTTTGGTCGGCCCGGCAGTCGCCCGCAAACCAGCATTCAAGGAATGCATATACGTCGGCCGTATCTTTAGTGCCAGACTGGTCGAAGTCGCCTTGGAAGAAAGACTCTGGGGCGACCACTATAGACGCATCGGCACGCCAGTGCGTATCGATGGCGAAGTTGGTTTCTTCGCTAAGCCGAACGTTGGAAACGTATACTCGGGCAACGTTATTACGAAGTGCATCTGCGTATGCTGTGTTACCATCGCTTAGACGAATTGGATAGTGTCCGGCAAGGTTAGAAACTCTGCCAAGGTACGCCGAACCATCTCGAATAAGATCTTCAAGACTCCAGATTGAACCACCCGGCTGATCCCAGTAGTATCCAAACTGGAAGGTTCCAACTGGAATATCCGAGGCGTTCGGATAACTATGTACACCGTTTGTTTTTACAATGGTGTCGCACCGAAACTGGGCACCATCGACAGAGTCGGTCCACACATGAACCTGAGTGTATCGATACGTAGGGCTTTGCTCATATGGAAACTGAGCGGCAACAGTAATGGGAACGCCATTATATGTGGCGTTTGTAGTAGATGGAGTATCATCGAAGTGACATCCATAATTGGTTAGCAATTGCTGACGAACGGGGCCAAGAGAAACGTTGGCATCGCCTAGCCGAGCGTCAGCAATGTTAATCCGTAGAACATCGCCCAAAGCAGAAGCTTGGAACGAACCTATCACACATAGGGCACACAGGAATGTTTTCAGTGTATTTTTCATACCTTATTATACACTATGAACCGCTCATCGAGATATTTTTGGCAAATTGGGCGAACTTGATTTTCCCAAGAAAGTCCCCCAAGCCCACAGCCGGGCCGGGGAAGCCTATATTCATAGGCATCATTAAAGACCATTGTGTCCGCAAAGGCCCGCAACTTTCGGATACTTTCCTCTACCAGATCTATCGGGCTTGGCTCCTGCCAAGACCTCTTGGTTTGTAGTAGCAGAACACCGTACCTATCAATCCACAAAAGATTGTAAGTGCTTATGGCCAAATCATTTATGCGAGTTCCAGCAATAGCATCAATATCGGGATATCTTTGGCGAGCCGCCAAAGCTATGCCCGCTCCCATAACCAGCCGCCCTCTGTTTACAATAGAGTTGGTTGTGATAACAGGAATCATCATCCCGGCGTCTGCGAATAAGTCCCCAGCACGTTCATGAAACATTATTCCTCCGTGTAATCGGTGATTGCGTCGGGCTTTTCATTCTTCTTCAAGAGATACTCGTCATTAATAATCTTTAAGATTAGACGACCTAGTTTGGGCGAACGAATTTCGTAGATCGGCTTGACTACGATGCCCTCGTTAACATGTTTGCAAAGCTCTGGCGGTTTGGTTCGTGCCAGTTCTACAAGCTTATCAAAGTCAAAGATTCCCTTGTAGACTATAGGCACCATGGGTACGCCAAATTCTGTACACATGTGCGTAAACGCGTCATGGTCTAGGAAGGATCCGCCTATAGAGATATCAAAGGCTCTGTAAAGCATTTGATCGGGCGATCCATAATCGAAAGACTGGATGCCGCCGCCATAGCATTCGCCATAAAGAATGATGTTCCTATTCTTATAGGCTTCTAGCATTGCCTTGACGCCGGGGAGCGAATAGGGAAACCAGAAACCATCGGTGGCGATCTTGGAAGGATCGTCTACAGGAACTTGCTCAAACCACCGATGATAGTTGAGGCGGTATTTAACAACGTTCTTGACGATATCCCGAAGCGAAGGTTTCACGAGCTTGTAGGGGAACACTCTGGGCAGATTGCGAGATCCACACATCAATGTTCCATCGATATAGCCAATGCGGCTATTGTGCCCGTGGTACTTGATTGTTGCAACAACCTCTAGGTTGGCCAGTGCCGTCTTGTAATGGCGGATATTCTCAATATCCGTATACTTGTGGAAGTCAGGGTGATTGCGGGCGGAGCGAGTGCAACTGACATTGCCACCGCCGGTATTTCTGACTGGCGGTACATACTTCGTAATACCGTAGCGTTCCGCCACGTCGGTACCTTCCGGCAGGTTGTGTTCGTTGGCAAACACAACTCCATAAGAGGGAGTCTTACGAAGTTTCACAACTTTGGTTCGATTGCCCGAACCAAGATAGGGTTTTACGCCCAGACGCACAGCAAGATCCTCTGGTAGGATGTAGTCGTCAGGGACAAACGTGACAAGATCATCAACCTTATACGTGCCGACAGGCACGACACACTGCCATCCGCCCACCACGATGGTTTCAATCTTGTCGGCACCGGGGATTGGGGCCACGCTCTCTACGCGGAGAATCTTAACGATTTGGCTGCTCATGTTATAATTTCCTTGACGTAAGAGGGCATTTCAAACTTAAAGGACTTGTCTAGATGCTGGAGAATACTCATGACCACAAGATAGTCGTAGTACTGACGGCTAAAGGCCAGAGTTAGTGGTGTTTGTGGAAGATCCCTATGCTCAACATCATAAAAGCACAAACTGTACTTTGTACGTGTTGTACGTGTAAGCACATCGATCTTAATCGCGAACGTTTTGCCAACTTCGTCTGGAATTACACCTTCGATGATGACATCGGCACCCGTTATCAGCGAGGTCTTTGATCTCTCAATAAATAGCTGGGTCACAGGGCTTTTGGGAATATGCATTATATCCGCAAACGTTTTGCCCGGACCATTGGTCTGGACCGTGATGTTTGGGCCAGCATAGTTTTCGACGAATCGCACAAAATGCATTAGCATCAGAATCTCCCACTATAAAAGACCGAGATTATTGCCAGTTGGTCGCACCAGTTTGGATGCATAATCAAATATTCGCTCGTCATCTGCACCATCCAGTAGCATAAAGCATAGGCCAGCAATATAGCCTTTGCCAACTGCCATGGCAAATTCTTTTCGAGACGAGAGATGCTTGTGTTTTGCATATAGTTCTTTCGCTTCTTCAATTATAGCCTGAATCTGTCTCAGTAGGACATCTTTTATTCGGGCAAATTCCTTTTGAAACTCGTCCGGTACGGACTTCATAATCCTATCAAGATCGTCTTTATGGCGAATATGTTCCCATACGCGAAGCGGGGTGATGCCCGAGACGATCTTGTGTAGGCGACAATACTCGTCACCCTTCATTTTGAGGCGATAACCGTTTTCCCAACGTACCACAAAGCCTTCACTGTTGTGATCAAGAATGGGCAGCATCTGGATGATTTCATCAAAAGATTGGAATTTATGCGTGCCTACTGGAACTATCAGTTGTTCCCCGTTACATGACAGCGGGAACTTTTCTATCTCGATGCCGGTTTCGTTATGACGAGCACCCAAGAAAACCAGCATGTTCTTACCACGATAGTCTACCACTATACGGTTTTCGGGATAAATTATTTCTAGAAGATATGTGTGGTCTAGCAGATGCAGTAGAGGGTCGGCTTCACGAAGCATCTCCTCACCACGAATCGCCTGTGGTGATGTGAACGAACCACGCGTAGCCATACGCCATCGGCGTTGGTGCCAGTCGTAGAAGGTTATGCCCAGACTGCCGTCTACCTTGTCGTACACGGTAAAAGAACCATTTGGGAGGGGCTCCGCCACCTCCCCATAGTTGAAGAATTTCTTGAAGGGCCGAGCGGCTATACACTCACGTTCATTATCTAAGATGAGGCCACGGGCCTCTAGCGTGTACTCGTCCCATGCCTTTTCATACACGCACTCGTTGCTGTAGTTATACAGCGTAAGCGGCGAATCAATATCTTGAATGCGGTCGATTAAACCGCGTTCAACTCGGGAATCTAGTGCATCTCTTAGATTTTGAAAGTCGTGTATCATTTCACTCCTAGATCTGGATCCTCAATATTAGCTTCGATGTAGTCGGCAATTTCGGCGAAAGTTTTTCCTTCGTGATCATTCATATTAGCGAATGCATTATTGATTTTGATCGTATCTAAGTTACCATAGATATACGCGGGAATACCAATTGCGTCACAAGTTTTCTGTGAAACTGCGGTTGCTGCCGTTTCAACCAGTGAATCTGGATCAAATAATTCTTCCAACACTCCCAAACAGCAATAGGATTTTTTACCACCATCCGTCAGGCATAAAAAGCCTTTTGTTTGTGGATATTTTCCAGATTTTAAAGCTTCTGCCCAAGTTTTACGATTTGCAATTACTTCTGGTGATAGAGTACTTACCGGAGGAATTCCGCCCATGTTAAACCTTTCCTGGTGCTTCGCACCATATATCGTTACGAGTCGGTCCACTAGCACGATAGGTATATTGTGCTAATTCTGTTTCAGTCATATTAAGTTGATCGAGGTGAGTAACGGCCAAACTTACTTCTGTCTTTATCGTAGAACTTCTGTGCCCTTCCATCAAATCTTTGCTGATAGCCTCACAAATAAGATCAATATCTAGTTTGCCAAATCGCAGATTTCCCTGCCATTTATTTGGCATATTGGTGCTATCATCGAATCGCAGATTCGGGTCTTCCGTTGGAAATGGTCCGTTTCCATGACGAGTCATGTAGCTTCGCATAACGTAAACTACGTTCACGAGGGGTATTTCCATGTCCTCGCACAAGGCGAGAACATTCTTAAGACCGGTGGAAGACCGCGTAACATGCGGAAAGAAACGATGTTTCTCATCGAGGAGCAGTCCCTGAGCCCCCTCGAATATGATTTGTGGATAGTCCCGCATAACATACGGAAGAACATCAAGATTTTGTTCTTGAAATCTATAGACAGAATCTATAAATTCATCGATGTTTACTTCCTTGATGTCATCAGGCGACAGTTCAAGAGTCGCTAGACGGCTCGGAACATATACGTCCCTGATGTATTCAAGATGTTCTCTGTTAACGTCAGCAATGATCATACGGCGATGCAGATTTCGCACCACAGTTTCATTAATACCCCATCCGCACGAGCCGTGGCGGGTATTTCCCCGCTTGCGTTCAAGAGCTTGGTTAATTTGCATATCCCATGGAGTGCTTACTAGGCATCGCGGATCATACATCAATTTACAATTGACGCCCTTGGCTTCTAATATATCACGTTCGAATTTCCAGCCGTGGGTATTGATAACAAAATACTTACTTAAAAAGGTGTAGGCACCCGCAAGGGTACCAGCACCAAAGTGCCCAAACACATGCCGAACTCCGGATGGAGTAACAACAGTGTGTCCAGCTTGGCAACCGCCATTGTAACGTATTACGAGTGAATCACTCCTTTGCGAAGCAAAGTAATCGGTCATAAGACCCTTGCCTTCATCGCCAAAGGCGGCACCAATAACAGCGGTTGCTTTCTTCATGAGCTATGCTCCTTAGAATCTAATGACTGAGTCGGCAGTTGTTCCAACAACACTGAGTTCACCAACAGCCTTCGCCACGGTCAGCGAAGTCGTGCCATCCCAACTGTCAATGACACTCTTACGAGAGGCACCCTCGTTGACCTGAATTGCTGAGACGATTACCTGCGAAAGCTTGCTCTCATCATCAACAACAAGGGCTCGTTGACCGAGTAGCGATCGCCAGTTTTCAACAACCGGCTGATTGCAGACCGGCTTGAGGATGATGTGGAAAACTTCCCAATTCTTACTGACAAGCGTCAGTAGATCGCGTGTCGAGATGTCGTTCTGGGCCGTTCCACCAAGGAACTTGCTAATCTGCTCACGAGTAAGCGTTGGCAAAACATCCTCGTCGCCGATGGTAAAGATATAGCCCTTACGATGACGCTTGATAATGGCGTCCGCCCGAACCTTGTTGGCCATGAACCACCAAGGCATCATATATGACTCGCCAGAGTTACCGCCGCCGCCACCCTCGATATAGATCTTGGCGATCTGGCTCGTCAGGGGTTCGACACCGGCTTCGAATTGCGTAAGCTGTAGGGGAGCATCATCGCACTCGCCATCACCAATGGCACCAATCATCATATGAGGATCGCTAACCGGTTTACGGCCATAGATCTCGGTCATAATCGTATTGATATGTTCCTTGATGATGTCGCCTGCTAGGCGACCCATGGATCCAGTCACATCTGAAAAGATGGCAATCGGAGTTGATTTTGGATTCGCCACAGAGTCCACCGACTCTCGCAGCTTGATGATACTCGGATCTAAGAGTGGATCAATCCGGCGGCTTGTAAAGATTGCGGCGGTCGGCTTGCTAGCCACCGAAGGAACATACGTTGACCAATCATCCGCACCCCAACGTGAATTACCCATAGACATCCTTTCGTAAAATATTCCAAGGAGTAAACTTTCTAGGACCAAAGCTATCGATTAGCACCTTTGTGGTCCAATGTTTGTATTCGTCAATCGCCCCATCCCGTGGGATGTCGTTGGCCCACTCTCGCATGGGGGTGGGCACAATCTCAATGGGGACTTTATCCAGTAGCATCCCACAGAGATGCCTCACTTGGAATCTGTCGATACGTTGAGTGGCAATCTTGCCATGTACAAGTGTAGCGTATCGCCTGTAAATGTCTGTCGGCAAAGCCGACAGTTTCTGCCCATGCTTACACGCAAAGAACCAGTCGCCCGCTAGAGCGACGGAGTGATGCTCGGGCGAACATAGTAGGGCATTTTCTGTGATGGCGTTGTGGCATAGCCCGTTGTACTGCAAGAAGCAATTGATATTGAGGATGCTGCTGATGATCCAAGCGATTTGTCGTGGATCATCGATACGAGCGATAAGATCTTTGAGGAGATACTGATCCTCTGTTTTCTTTAGCACGAGAAGCGATGAACCATCGTTCAAAACAATTGGGCCATATTTAATATCCGGCAGATATTTGCCCATCTCATCCTGCATAGTCGAGGACGCAAATGTAAATGTGTCCCACCAAGGGAGATCCCTGTAGTTGTACAACATGGCCTTGTGGCCCACGTAAACGGTAGCTTCGCCCACCAAATGCTTTCGAAGAAAGTTGAATTCGATGGTCTTGTCGCCGTAAGCGAAGCGTACTTGGTTGGGCAAACTCCATGTGCCCTTGGCGATTTTAACCATTACCGCCTCATACAACTCGTTTACGCGTTGTGTTACCGCAGCCGCATTGCTGTCCGGACAACGATCTGGATGCCATGTCCTGATCAGATCACGCCATTTTGCTTGGGCCTCGCCCAAATCGTTTGGAAACAGCCTCTCTGGTTCTTCAATTGGGATACTAAGTATGTTCATATACACCTTAATCGCGGACGGCATCTTTGGACGCCGCCCGCAGCGAACGATCGATTAGATCTTGGCTAGAGACTCACGCACCACCCGAGCACTCACAACGCCGCTATCGCGGCGTGATAGCTTGCGATTCAGCGATCGCAGCCAATCGGGATTGGGCATCTCAAGTCTGCCGCTCTTGCCGATGGTAACACGAACTCGGTTGTTCGTATACTCTACGCCTGTGGCGTTGGCAATGGTGCTAAGCAGAAAGGCGTCTGCTGGACGACGCTTTCCGGCCTTGGTCGAGAACCGGCACTGAGAACTCTGTAGCTGAAGCCACGCATCGAAACGTTCACGAGTCAGAAAATCCATAGAAACTCCTTGCGACTATGTCGCTATCTTTAAACTGCCCGTCTACGAACGGGCTTTCCCAACAGGAACAGGTGCCTATCTCTTTCAAGAGATTGGTCTGGGGCGAAGTTTTCGTCGTAACCAACGACGAATAGGTGTGCCCACATTGGATAGGCAATGTTTCGCCCATTACATTTTATACCATCAAGCGTTGCTTCCGCCGTTTTCATTCCTTTGGCCCGAAGAAATTCCGTCAGAGGACTGATCGATCCCCTCTTTACGGGGAAGGTTCGTGTTTTCCTTTGGGCCAGCAGCCACGTTTTGAACTTCTTTTTGACCAAAAATTCTGTCATAATTCTCTCCGAAAGTTTTACGATCAACAGGACGGTATTTACTTCCTTTGCCAGCCATCAGAAACCTCCACGCTTTAGAAATTTAACGGCCTCCTCGCGGTAGGGACGTATATGCTTTTTAAGCGACGGTCCCCTTTGCAGGGCAAGGGCAGTATTCACAACCATGAAATGGTAGTACAGTTCTGGATCCATGTCCATCACTTCTTGGAAAGACATTGCTTCTTGTATGGGACAAGTGATGGTAACGCCAGAGGCGTTCTCGGCTCTGATCATCTTCATAACTTTTCTCTGATGTAATCAATTACTGGGGCGAAGGAGTCACTCTTGTCATTAAGAGAGGCTAGTTCATACATATGAAATCCGGATATACCGGTTTGATCGAGGGCACGGTGCCCAAGATACGAAGTAGAATCATCATTGATAGACTTAAGTTCTGGGCGATAATCATTTTCCTTTCTCCATTGAGTACCTAATACGTCCGCCAACACGCCTAGACAGCAGTACTTTCGTTTGCCACCCTGTTCGGTACAAAGGGCTTTTTCGCCCTTGGCAAAATCCCCACTTTCCAACGCACACAACCACTTATCTTTAATCTCTTTGTTCATCGCGATAAACTCCTTTGACTACCGTCTTACAGTACCAATCCCATATACAGATGGAGGCACATGCCGAAAGATTCATTGATACGGCTCCAGGGAGCCGTATCATATAGCGACACGACTTCATTGCCTTGGCCGATAAACCATCGGTTTCTCCTCCTAAGAGGATAAGGCTCCGCTTGGGCCAGACGAATGTCTCCAAGGGTTCTGCCCGTTCACACAGTTCCACCCCTACTAAGTTGCATGCCATAGGCATGTGCCGGAAGAGATCGTCGAAGTCGTCATAGCGAAGGGTTGGCACCGATAGCCAAGATTTGGCAACGTCCGCAGGACAATCGCGATAATCTTCATAGGTCATCGGTCCTACGATTGCATGGAAATTGGTGATGCCAGTAGCACACCCGGTCCTGAATAGGACTGATGTGTTTTTATCGTGCTTAGGACTGTCTACCGCCACTCCAAGAAAGTGCTCGCTGTCGCGAGGACGATATGAAAATCCTGGCTTTGCCATGTATCATCCTTTAGGGGTTATCCTTATAGTATTCTTTGCAAGATTTCCAGACGGCCGCTATTTGATAACTTGAACCGTAATTGCTCCGTATCAGATCTCGTTCTTGAACATAGGTGGAGTCACTTAAACAAGTCGAATAGGTTTCTAGATCGACAACGTAAAATGTCGTCTTCGATTTAGCTACTAATAGATAAGGAGATGATGGATAGCTTTCTAGAAAGATAACCATACCTCCCGTCAGGGGAGGGCAGGGTGGTAAATCGTTGGGTGGCCATAATCTCATTATTTACTCCTCACAAAATGCGGTAGCGTAATGCTGATCTCACTCAAATCCTTTTCTTCGAAACGGTTAAACCAACATCCATTACCCACAACGCTACAAATTTCTGAGTTTTCGTTGAAAACGATGACACAACGATCTTCATCTAGATTTACGTCTTTAACGTCCGCGATAGACTCGCGAATGAATTGACAGAATGTCTTGCGAGAACTGTTAAGGTTTGAAAGTTTAAGCCACGCCGTATATCTTTCTTCTGAGACAAGCTTGGCATAGTAGTGCAAGAAAACCTTTTCCGTATGAAGTATCTTCTTGACATTCTTGGCCGTTTTGCACGCATCTTTGATGTTCAAGAACAGTGCATAGTGATGACGCGGAGATTCCTTGAAAATTCTTTCAAAGAGTTTCCGGTATTTATTTGTCAACCACCAAGGAATCTTGATTCGAATTGCACAGCCATTGATATCAATCAACATGAAATACTTATCAAGAATATCTGAATATCGGATAATCAAGGGCTGATCGCAATGATAAGCGACGTTTTGACAAACCACCCAATGGCGAGGAGCAAGATCGTCCCCACGAAAGTAATAGAGATCGCTAAGACGCATATTAATCCTTTCCTGTCTTCGATAGAATGACCGAAGGCCCAACATTTTCGAACTTATTCGTTTGTGGATAATTTTTAGTGTATATCCAGATATGGCAACTAAAACTTGTACAAAATGTCAAGAAACGCTATCAAGCGAATCGTTTTACAAACAAAAAGATAGAAAAACATCAACCTCGTGGTGTAAGAAATGTTTAAATCACGAACGATCTATCGCTTTAATTGTTAGGAAAAGAAAGTTGATTGAACTGTTTGGTGGAGGATGTTGTAAATGCGGATATAACAAGTGTGATTCAGCACTTGAATTTCACCATATAGATAGATCTACAAAAGAACATAGGCCGGCTAAACTTCTATTTGGGAGTTGGGAAAAAATTGTTGAAGAGCTTAAGAAATGCATATTGCTCTGTAGCAATTGCCATCGTGAACTACACGCTTGTGAATACAACAAGATAAACAAAGATGATCTATCTAAATTTGAACAAAATAATATTTTGAATCGAGAATATAAAAGCATAGTTCCTACTGGCAATTGTGGCGTTTGCAATAAAGAGGTATACCACACTAAATACTGCTCTAGGGAATGTTCTAGTAAAACAAAATTACACGCGAAAAGTATTGACAAACGAACAACTAGAGACTCTCGTCCCGAGACCCGTAAGGTGGAACGTCCTTCTAAGGAAGAACTGTCAGAAGAAATAAAAACGCTTTCCTATTGTGCTATTGGACGTAAATACGGAGTGTCCGATAATGCTGTGCGTAAGTGGGCTAAAAGTTATGAAATCTACCAATAACATTCCCGGCAGGATTTAAACCTGCGACCGAAAGGTTAGAAACCTTTTGCTCTATTCAGACTGAGCTACGGGAACAATGCGGCAGAGCCGCGATATTAGTGTATGCATGCCCCATGCTGCTGCAACCATACGACTACGTGGTAATGAAACGATCTGTGAAGATCGTTGCGAATTTGATCTATAACGATATCAGATATACCGTCGGCACAAACAGGATGAGTCTTCGTTAAAGACTCAAGCTTAAGCCGCCGAATGAGGTCTTTGCAGTCTTCGTCTGTTACTTGTACTACTTTCATGAGAATAATCCATATCCACCGACAGATATTGTCGGCAGATCATCAAGGAGTAATCCGGCGAGAGAGTTGCTTTGATTAGCAATCCAGATCCATATTTTGACGAAGTCCTCTGGTGTTATCCCCTCTGGTCTTACATCCGGATTCTCTTGTAAAAACTTGGATAATTTTTTACAAGCCTTGGGAGTTAGCTTATTGTATTCGTACTCTTCACATTCTTTGGTGATGTCAAGACCAACAATTTTTACGCCCTTCTTATAAGCTTCTTCGACTTCTTTAATACAAGACACTGGGCTGGACACCAAAAATTTGGTAGTTTTTTCGTGTCCATCACCACTTGTATCACCAACTTCAAGATAAAATTGAAATTCCATATGGAATCCTCCTTAACGATCTTTTTCCAGAACAACAGCCTGTAATTCTGAGATTATAGTTCCCACACGCTCGTCATTTCCATTATCATTCTAAGGGTCCTTTACGCAAAGCCGGTCCAAGATCAGCCTCGATACGCCGTGGATTCCAAGGCTTTTCTGCCATCAGATCTACATAAATGGTGCCATAGTAATAGTCTGGCGACTCTTTGTGAAAGAAAAGAATGTCTCTATAGTAGATCGTTTCTAGCTCTTGCACAGGTTCTTTTATGCCAGGCATATGTTTAATAGGTCTGTCCATTATAGTGACAGGAACAATTTCCTGACGAATCAGGCGTGGTTTTGTTGCATATGCGATCCCAAACAACAGCGACAAAAAAGTTATTGCGATTAAAGTAATTCTCAGGTTTTCCCTAGGGGCCTTGTCTTGCATTTCGGATATAGCCAAACCTATGCCCCACAATAATAACAGAGTACAAAATATGAATACCATGTAATTCTCCTTAACAGGTGTTGGGGGATTTGAACCCGCATCTCCGGATTTGGAATCCAGCGTTCTACCATTGAACTAAACACCTGTGGTCTTCGACCACTATAGGTTACTTAGATTCTGTCGGCAACTGCATCAGCAGTTGCGGTACCTGTCCGGCCCCACCCATCTGGAACTGGGGTAGTTTTCCGTCCCATTTGGCAAGTGTAGCCTGCTGAATTTCCAATGCTCGAAGCTTGTAATACATCTCGCCAGTGGCCCGAGCCTTCTCGATTTCGTAAGCCTTAGCATCGGCCAAGGCTCGAATGGCAGCGGCTTCGCCCTTAGCACGACTTTCTACAGCTAAAGCCTCGGTCTTGGCCTTAGATTCGATCGTCTGGTTTTCCTTTAGCTGAGCCTGAAACATAGCTTCGGCCGAGATCTGCCGCTGCTGATCTTGGAAAGTCTGGTCGATCGATGCCTGAATCTTCTCGTTCTCGTACGTGAAACCACCCGCTAGGCCCAACGAGGTAATTTCAACGCCACGATCCTTGAAGAATGGAATAACCGCATTGCGAACTTCGCCAATGACTTTGCCCTTATCATTCTTCAAATCTTCAAGAGAAAGCTTGGCTGCTGCCTCAGACAGTTCCTGCTGAATTCGCCCACGAATTTCTTGATCCATGACCGCTTCGAGCGACTTGCTCGTATAACGATACAGGAACTTTGGTGCGTCCTGCTCGTTGATCATTGCGGTAGCAACAACGTCAAGCGACAGGCTCACTCCGTCCTTAGACTCAATCCAGATGGCTTGGTTGTTTCCTACAGCACCCTTGCCATTCATAGCGGTCCACATGCGAGTGACCGGACTGCGGTTAACCTTAATCAGACGGACGATGTCCTTGTACTCGCCCGAGAACCAAAGACGACCAGTCTTTTGCCAACGGTGCGGAATCTGAACGCGTTTGACGGCGATCTGCTGTTTGGCAAGCAGAGCCTCGCTATCAAACTTCATCTGGTTGGTCGTGTCGCCCTCCATCTGGATGAGGAATCCAGATTCATTGGGGGCGATTTCCTCGAACTCTGGGGTATCATATGGGCGACAGCCACCAAGCGTAAGACCAACGGCGAGACACGCAAGTGCGACGAAATTAAGCTTTCTCAATATCTTTCCTTTCAGCAATTTTACCAACCATGGGAAGAAAAATCCAAGCAAGACCAGCACCACTGATAAAGATCTGACCAACAGTCAGAGCTTCTGTCGCCTTTTCCGAGGCGTACATCTCTTGCATTACTATATTATCGTTCGTCATCTGCCTCACTGCAATTTGGGCACCAAGCTGACGCTCAGTATAGATTTTTCCAAACTGCAGCAGAAGTAGTGCTACTAGCACTATTAGTAGTTTACTTGCGGTTCGCATTAAGAGCCTTCTCCTTTTGGGCGAGATCGCTGTTGACACGATCCAGGACTTCATTAACCTTCTCCATCTGGCGAATTGCTTCGGCGGAAAACTTCTGACGAATCACATAGACACGCTGATCGGCCACGATCTGTGCAAAAGCACGACGCACCGTATGTGGAAGTTCCGCCAAAGTCTTGGCAACATCGGCATCATCATTGTACTTTGTGATTACGGTCTGACCGTTCTTGACTTTTTCTTTGGCGAGACGCCGGGCTTCGGCATAACTAAAAGTGTCGGCCTCGTGGCAGATGGTCCAGACCGCAATAATGCGATCATCGCCCGCAAAGCGGTATTGAATAGAGGCTATTGGGCGACCACGAGAGGGCACATTAGTCTCTTCGCCCAGAAAAGAACGGGTGTTGCCATCAGGCACACGAATATAACGAGTACGATCCATAAGAAAACTCCTTGGGCCTGTGGCCCAGATACTAAGACCCCTGATCTTCAGATCAGGTTATTTTAACTGATTGATACCGTCATCATCTGTGAACCAGATTTCTTTGAAAACTTCCAGACACCACGGCATGCAACGTGTGCATGGCCTAGACATACGTAAATCGCCATGACGATTTATTCTATAGTTGGCCAGCACTAGCCCGCTATCGCGTTGCGTATAAGGAACTTTCATGAATGCCGCCAACTCAGAGTGGGGTACCTCGCTATAATAGCCCCGCCGCCGCGTTTCGGTGTGGGGTTTTTCATCATTTGTACCCACGCTTATCAGGCGGTTTTGCCTGAATATCAAGGACACATGCCGATTTTCTTTAGAAACTTTGGAGCAAAGATTTGATGCGAGCGGAATGAAACTTTCAACTCTGCGAAGGAGCATAGTTACACTCCCATTCTTTGAGAACCTTTAGAATATTTTCACTCACCGTTTCCCCAACAGCGTTATAATCGTGTGCCTCTTGGAGTTCTTCCAGAAATTCTAGATCTTCCATCTGAAAATATGGTTGACATGCGTCGAGATGCATAACATCTGCAATAGCGGTTTTGTGATGGGCATCAAGCAAATCAGCATCTTCCGTTGTTAGCATACATCCTACTGCACAGCCTGTGCCGCCATATAAACATACATTAAACGCGTTTGATTTTTTGCTTTTCGGTGCCTTATCCAGCACGAAGTGCTGGTATACCTTCTGGGCAATCTCATCACGAGTGTACGGCCTGCTGGGACGTTGTGTTGGGCGATCCATGTTTTAATCCTTTGATTGCGTAATAATACTCTGTAAGCATAGCATCGGAGATGCTAGGTTCAAACAGTCCTATTGTTCTGACGTTGTATTCTTTGAAAACTTCTAGCATCCTTAACAGAACGCTTCTGTCGAAGGTTAAAGTTTTCGCGGGTCCGGCGATATATTCATCGCCCCACGAACCATTTTCTGCTGCTGGCCACGCCACAAATTCTTTGTGGGGATTCGCCCGCTGCGAAGCGTCAATGTTCCAGGCCAGATTGGCAATAAATACATCCGCAGGTGTAGCTTGCGGCGAGAGCTTGTACATACGCGTAAGCGTATCGTACGTTTTCATTCCGGCAAAACCGTCCAACTCTCTTGGGTGTAACCAGTCTAGGCCATAAAACTGCATGATTTGCAGATCAGCACGCATCTGTGTGTTAAACGAGGCGGGATGTTCCTTGGGGCGAACTACGAAACTAGGTTTCGTATTCGAACTGCAAAACACATTCCAGTTACCGCATTTAGTGCCGGGCATGTACTTACGTACATACTTATAGAGACATTCGTTGAGGGCGAAATCTTTGATGTCAAAACTCAAAGATGGGTAGAAGTTGGCGGTTTCGGGCCGCGAAGTATCATATGGATGAACGAGTCCGCCGATTGGTTGTCCAAGGGCGTCTCGATAAGCGTCAAGATACTGGATATACGTTTGGCGTCCATTAATTTTTTCTGAACGAGAACGGGGATCCGCCCTGATGGCGTCGTCTAGTTCAGCCATTGATTTATTATCACCAAAAGGTATACCAGTATTCATTTCTTGGTCGGGATCGACAAAGATCGGATTGGGCAGACCGCGTCTATCAAGTTCGCGGCGGAACGCAGGGAAAAACACGTTGGCATATTGTTTCAACGAGGCAACGCCGTTGGCCGTAAATAGCCCAAAACCATTTTGAAGTCCAGCCACAGCATCTTGCGGATGCATAAACAGCCGCAGGCTGGGATTTGAATCGTGATATCCATATCCATGAAACATGAGAGCGTACTGGAATATTTTTCCGGGAGCAACTCTCGCCGTTTCACGTTTTGCCCACTCAATCCAGTCACACATCTTAACAGCCATGCCTTCTGGCGTGTTCGGTGGATGAGGATAGCCTGGGGCCGTCATCGTATCGTAGTGAAAGGCTGCTGCCCCAAGGAATAAGCTCACGTTACGAAGTTTGTAGATTGGGTGATTAAAGAATCGCTCATACTCTGACGCGTTTATCTGAAAGAACAATTCCGGTTGATAGCGGTGGAGATATATCATTTATATCGAATGTCACAAAAATTCTTACGGTCATTAATCAAAAACCACCAAGCACGTTCCAACTGTCCTTTGGTAATGGTTTGCTCAGAATCTTGACAGAAGTTGTATCCCATGACGTTTGGATCTGCAAAGTTACCTTGTGTAGGCGGTGTGTCTTCGACGAGATCAGAGTCCTCTTGATGAGTGTGCAAAAGACCAACCCAATGGCCAAACTCATGCCACATAGTAGCATTGTACTTGGATTCGTAGACGATGATGACATTGTTTTCTTGGTCCCACGGGAAGCTGGAGACAGCAGCGGGTGCTGTAGGATAGTAGGGCACATATATTATGCATAGCTTATTAAGATGCTTGGCAGGGTAGGCGAGGGCATCTACCGGATTAGAGGCTAGACTGATCTGTTCGATATCAATTAAAACATGAAGATCTTTGTAGAAATCTTGAATACTTAAGACCTGCCGGTAAGCAAAGTCGCCGGAAACTTTAGGGTCGGCAATAACCAGGTGAGTATTTACTTCCACTTTATCAATTTGCCTAGATTGACAGCCCATCAGGATAGATAGTGCAAGCAAGATAGCAAACATAGTTTTCATTCCTATTTATACACCCCGAGATTTTACAAACTTAGAAAGTTCGCCCTCTACCAAGGTGAAAAACATTTCATCTAGCCACGCTTTATCAATCGCCGCAGGCAGATCCTTCTTATTAAAAAGGCATTCTGCCCAATTCAGCCATGTGATGTAAACGGCTTCGGTTGTTTTGATAGAGCTAGGAGTTACCTCCATATTACGAAAATCCACGAGCATGGCTCGTTGGTACTCTTCCAATGGGAACTTTATGTCCCTATGCTGGAGCATAGCAGACGCCTGGATTAACAGCCTGATCGCGTGGTAAGCATCTTTGGCCGAATCTTTCTCGATGAACCGCTTCCATGAGGCTTTGGCGAAGGCGATGGTAGGATAGACGGTGTCTTGCGTGATGAACGCAGTCCTATTTTGACGAATGTGTTTATAAGCGTCTCCGCTGACAAGGATAAGATCATCAGGAACGAAGAGAAGCTCAATCGTATTGGGCGATCCAACGCCTAGGAGGTATAGAAACTTTTGTAGAGAATAGATGACTATATCGTGAGATTCGTCATTAAGTTCTGCTTGCTCAAACTTTTGACGCCCCAGCAAATAAGGGGCGGGAGTTTCAACAAAACCCCTGTAGTCGGTATCTGAATCGGCCCTAGTGGTTCCGTACAGTTTGCTTCCGGCCACGCACAGGAAATGTGGCTTCCCACCAAACGGAGTGAGGCTTTCATTGATTTTGTCTGGCAGTATCATCGCAGATCCTATAAACGACAAGACCGCCACAAGGCGGTCTGTCTGGTAGTGAAAGGAGTTAAACTACCGTTTTTCCATTTCGATAAGGAAATCTATGACGCCAGTGCTAAACCCATTAATGTGGGTGAACTTGTTGTAGGCAATTCCGTTAGCGTCAGTAGCAATGTTGATGATATAGTTTGACTTGCCGAAGGCTGGGGCCTTGTCAGGTGTTAGCTTACTATCAGTATCGACTTCGTCAGTGATCACGACAACACGATCCGCATAACCTTCTTGGGCCTTAACGTAGTCGAGGGCCTGTGCTAGGAAGATTCCACCGCCTCCCATGTTGTACATGGCTTGCGTGCATTGGGCGGCAACACCAAGTCCGGGCTCAATGGCCGCTTTGACTGTCGCGTGCCGACACGCTAGATCGCTACCAGCAGTAAAGTAGAACCGGAAATCTTCACAGACACCGCTAAGCATGGCCACGATGGCTGCCGCAGCATCAAGGCGAGTAGTTTCGCCCTTGGTAAGGGTGTTATTCATAGAACCGCTAACATCCAAGATGACTACGGTCTTTCCCTTGATCTTTTCGTATTGCCGTAGACAATTGATCATACCGATATTTAGAGCGGTCTGTAATGACGGAGCGTGCTTGACGGCCTTAATGAACTGGTAGGGGAAGACCCGCTCTGGGTTCATTTTGCCAAGGGCCACCGCGATGAGATCGCGATTCACTCCAGCATCTATCATGTTCCGCAGGTTGTACAACAACGCGGTCGCACCCAACTTGTTCTCTTGGAGTAGACTCGTGAAAACAATGTTCTTGCTTTCGCCAGCCGAAAGCCGAGTTTCCCATGTTGGCGGGGCCGACAGCGTACCGGCAGCCAGTTCCTTGTAGGTTTCCTTAAATCCTCGTGGGGGCGTAGGGTGAACAAGCCGCATTACGTCTCGTAGAGACACGTTCTTAGATCCGCCAGCCCACTTGGCGAGTTGGTACTTGTCGAACTTCGCAAACGCTTTGGCTAGACCACGCTTGATCGCTGACGCGAGTGGGGCGTTCAAACCGTTGGTCGCCCAATACAGAGCGAGAAACTCGCACATATCGTCGGGGCGAGTGATGGTATTAGCGACTACGTCGCTGGTAAGCGTACGATTAGTGGCCATGCAAACCATCATGTACAGCGGAACGTGCCGCAATCCGTATTCAGTGCGGGCTTTGACAATCAAACGACCTACAGCCGCAGGATCACACTTAGCGATAAGATCGCGAATGCGATTTGCGACTGCCACACCATCTTCGGTAGCCGAATTTTCCCACAGCATGCATCCGAGGACGCTCCGCTGGAGCGATTCAAATTCAGAGACCTTAAAGGTTTGGGCACCACCAGCAGTTTTGACTGTCTTACAACGACGCTTAGTATTGACTGAGGCCATAAAACTCTCCGGTAAAAGACACGGTTCCTAACGGGGAAGCACCGATTCGAACAGCACTACGCGATGTTCAGTCGCGTGTTTTTCCTACTAAACTACATCCCCAAATGCGGGAAAAGGCGGGCACGATCTTTTTGGTGCAACTTAACAATAGTAGCGATGAAATCGTACCCTACACCACGCATAACGGTCTGTACGTCCTGCTCGGACGTACATGACCAGAGTCTGGGAAAAGGCGAAGACGAGCTTTTTAGTGCTCTACCGCTGAGCTACCCAGCCGTCAAATGGCTGGGGCAGGATTCGAACCTGCGACCACTCGTTCCAATTACGATGAACTCGTCTTCTACACCACAGACAAGATTATTATAGGGGGTCGGCCCCCTTTTTGCGAAGATGAAAATTATTTTTTCATCCCCGCCCTAGCAATCGTCAGTAAAATATTAATCAAGCCATAGATCATTAATCCCAGTATGAATACTAGGATGAAGTATCATCAGGCACCGGCCTTCTCCGCCTTGTTAGCGGCCCTAGTGGCTGCTCGCTTGTTACGAATCTCTTCCGTCTGCTGAGCTTCAGCAGCGGTCAAACGAGCGATCCGCACTAGATTGCTGTCTGGATACGGAATTACCTGGACTCGCCATGGCAGGGCTCCCTCGCGGGCAACTGCTGTACGAGTACGCTGAACGAAATCTGTGAACGTGACATCTGCGGGCTTGTCTACTCGAATATTCTTACGAGTCTCCAAGTCACCGGTCGGTGCTGGAAGCAGACGAATCGCATCCAGCAACTCCGACGATCGGCCACCACCCGTCCGCTTTGGTCGCGGCGGCATGGTATCTTCTACGGAAATACTAAGCTTCATACAAAACTCCTTGTTAGTGAGACGATGCTAGGGCTTTTTGGTAACGGCTCTTGTTCGTGGTTCGGGCACGCCCCCAAGCCTTTGCCGCTACATTCTTTTGTGATTCATTCCTCTTATCGTGCCGCCTCCGACCACGCTCGGTACTGGGTTCTGGATTGTGGGCCGGAAGCGTGTTGACGACGCCGGGACACCCAGAACCCTGATTGTACTGCATGTTGATTATACCGTTCTTGGACACATTTTTCCTATCAAAAAAATTTGACAAAATGAAAAGATTTTTGTGAAAAGTGAGGGTCGATCTTTATAGAATCTCTAGTACCAAAGAGGTTCAGTAAGAGTTAGTTGTTAACTAGCGTTCTACGGATTTGTTCACGAAGAATCTTAACCAGTGCTCTTGTTGCAGCTTGTTCGGTTGAGTAAACCTGTTCCGGATACAGGATGCTAGAATAGCGTGAAATCAGGCTTAGTCGATTATTTTGTTTGTCGATCCGTGCCTCATAGCACGATATTTCTCCGACCTGGTAGTTTTCTATATACCAAAACTTACATTCGCCAGGCTTATTCAATAAGTTCATGATATTTTATTGTCGGCAGTTTTATACATTTGAACCCCTCAGTGAAATTTGGTGGATGCTGTCAAACGGATCGTTGTCCCAGTTATAACTGCAAGTTATGCTTATGGCCGCCGCAGGTTCTACTTCAAATGCTTGGCAAGCGTTTAAAAAAGTTGCACCGGAACAGATGTGATCGTCTACAAAAACAAGACGCCCGCTTGGCATTGGACGCTTCTCTTTGCCTAAAGAATAACACCGATCAGGATTGTGCCCGCAGCACGCCGCTGCAAAAATAAGACCAGATCTGCCACCATATATGAATGTTACGGGTGTATGGATACCATATTCGACATCGAGTATGGCTCGCACAAACTTTGCAAACGCTAATTGGATATCTGGATTAAGATAACCGTTCTCAACACTGCGATAGTTTGCAGGATCGTATTCTTCAAGAATTGATCTGTACGAACTCTCTAAGAGCACTGGCCCCTTGGCTAACTCCAAGATCAGAATCATCTCTGACGAAGTCGAGGATGTAGTCCTCTCCGAAGCGGTGAATGTTTCCAATGTACTCTCCATTTAAATAGATTTCATAGTCCAGTGGACCAATTTTCAAATATTTGAAGTTCATGCTCGTCCTCCCACGGTTAATTCCGTGAACTTATTTTTTATGGCGGCTCTCCGAGCAGGTAACTTGCCAGCGTTAACATCTGCGAGGGTTTTTCGGCCCTGCCAGCCGTGTACAAGATAATAAATAGCCCCACCATTTTTATTCCAGCAACTGCGACAATTATTACTTTCGCAGGAACCGCCGTTTACAGATTTGGGGCAAAGCGTGCCGGGGCCGGGCAGATCCCCTTGGGAACTTTCTGCTACGCCGCTGCCCGCAGAGAATGGTAGTACCTCTGGTGCTGGTGCCCCAACGTGTAATGCACTGGGTCGTACGGCAATGTTGGGCAATTTCAATAGGGCGAGAAAGCTATCTCGCCATTTGCTTGGACTAGCTACATCCAACATGTTTACTGTAGGAGTCGCCCAAGCATTCTCAAACACACGCCACGACCGAGTAGGTATCCAGTGTAACACCTGCGGCGTACGCCGCACTATCGACGCGACAGCGTCAATAAACACTGGAGAGAATAGATCACCCGAATCCATCCAGCGGAAGTACCCGTTGGTGCAATCCTTATTGATCGCCCTAACCATGAGTTCTACAAACTCGGTGGTACCAGTTTCGCTCGCCAGCTTCTCTTTTAGCCACAGATACCGAATCCACTGTGCTGACAACACATTGTCCATCCCATAGCGGCCGATTTGGGCATAACAACCGCTGCAAATGGCTTTCCTGCCCGAGGCATCTGCTTCGTACAGAGCCATTGGGCAGGAATCGCCAGCAGGTAATGAGAAGCTCATACAACTCATCGCTGACGTTACTGTTAGCAATGACGTTGATTCGCCCCGATACGTGATTTTAAATGATGACTTCATTATATTTCCGAGAGGGCTTTGAGAAGACGATCCCAGTGATCGTCAATGTATTTGATCATTTCATCATTGTAATTGATGCAGATCGGAGATCCTTGACAGTTTCTTAAAAGGATCTTAATCTCGCGATTTTCTTTAGCGACGGCGGCTATATCACGCACGTTTACTGAAACGTTCGCGAGATTAACAAACAATTTCCGTTTAAACATCGAATCCCTTTCGATTACTCAATATAGTCGGTAACTGTCCACATCCACGCCGGTTCCTTGGGCCATGTCCAAACCGACAGGTCTGGGTTAAAGCGTCTGCACGCACCGCTCCGTACATTTTCCTTCAGGGTTTTTAGATCCATCCCAGAAAGATTCCATCTTGAATAGTCCGACCCAATACTATAGATTTCTCCGTCGTGCACTTTGAATCGGCAACCGCTTTGGTGATAAACCCACTCAGTACCATCTAGAGGCATAGTTTCTTTAGGGGACTCATAACCATTGGATGACCAAACAATCGTGTATCGGTTCAGAGTTTCTCGATCCACCCAATCGGAATCGCCTTTTTCCCATCGATTCCCAGAGGACCAATAATCGTAGCAATTGTTTTCCCGATTGCTTGGATCTTCGTAAACTCGCATTAAGCTTGAACCAGCTTTGTACACGCGTACAAGCGAGAGAGTTTTACGAGGATTGATGCAGGGCGTTAGGGTGCCGTTCAAGATACCAATGGCGGCTATCGCCGGAATAAGATGATATCGACTTAGATCTGGACTGTAGCTTACTGTGTGAATTTTATCTTCAGATTCTGAATATAGGCGATCGCCACACTTAATTACGTATTTCACAAGAATTTCTGTCGCGTGAGCGTCTGGAATATTTTTCAGTTCAAGATTGGCCAACTTTTTCCCTTTCGGACATGATTATTTGATGCAAAACACCATCTGGCTCGTCAGCGGCTACGCCACTGAGCCATTTGATGGCCCCATTTTCATCAGGAACGATCGCGACACGCCCGCTTAGCGAGTGTACAACAGCGACTTTATCGGCTGGACGAGGATGGTTACGTTTCCAAAAGAATGTTCCGATGGCTACGCCATCGTATAGAATATCATAGTTGTCTGGATCAGTTTTGGACAGTGGACGGAATTCGATTCCCATCACGAATTCTCCCTAAGAACTCGCCGAACGTCAGCGAAGCTCTGCTCCCGCAGCAATCGCCCATCCTTCCATACCGGCTGGAGCCTAGACAGGCTTTCAACGCTCCGCGTAACATTATCCATAACGTACAGGCGTCCAGGTTCATCATCACACAGATGACGGCGGAACACGGCAAGGCGTCCCGTCAAAGAATTCTTTGTTCCGTCGTCAGTGATGGGCTTCTTGAACAGTTTCTTCTCAACGCCGTTGACAACGGCGTTAGTGGCCTTCATAGCAAAGCCGAACACATCGCGAGTATTGAGCTGGTAGGTGAAGCTGCCAACACCAAAGACAATATTGTTGCTGGCGAATCCCTTTGCGGCAAGGGCCGCAGTAATAGCATCGGCACGCTCATAACTAATGGCGTCACCGTAGATTACGCCAATATGGCTGTTCAGCAACCGATGCCCGGTACTGGTAACTGTCCCACCAAAGATCTCCCAGAGAAGTTCGACAACGCCCTTGGCGGCGGGGCTTCCGGCAGGAGCATTGGGATCTCCGCATACGATCTTGATAGGATCGCCGGAATCTGGGCGGATAACGAGCTTGCCATCTCGGGCGAGAACGCGATCCTTGTGACGACCCACGAGGTTGATAAATTCCCACAGGTTATAGGTATCAGCAACCACCGACACAATACCGGTCTTATAGAGATCAAGCATCCGCAGGAGATACTGCTCCTCAGAAACATTAATGCTTTCATCTTTATTCAAAACGCGAATTCTTTTTTGAGACATTGAGTATTCCTCGTGTATGATACACTATGATCGCAACACAAAAGTGTACCAAATGTTTAATGGAGAAAGAAGAGTTTTGTTTTAGTAAAAACGCTAGAAATCATTCTGGATTACATACCGAATGTAAATCTTGCGATTCTTTAAGACGAAAAGAATATCGTCTTAAAACCAAGGAAGCCAGAAAGGCTAGTAGACAAAGATATTATCAACAAAATCTTGACAAGATGCGAAAAGAAAAGCGTGACTATTATACTCAAAACAAAGACAAGAAAAGAGTATACGACACGGAATATCGCGATCGACAAAAGGCTAAAATAGCTCTTTATAAGAAAGCTTGGGAGCTTCAAAAGCGGGACGATCCGATTTTCAAAATCAAAAGAAATTTACGGCGAAGAGTTCATCATGTCTTGAAGGGATACGCAAAAGCAGACAGGACCTTCAATCTTATAGGCTGTACGGCCGAAGAATTCAAGAAACATTTAGAATCTCTATGGTTGCCGGGGATGTCTTGGGATAATTACGGTCTAACAGGCTGGCATATCGACCACATCATTCCTTGTTATACGTTCGACTTAACCATTGAAGAAGAACAAAGAAAATGCTTTCATTATTCTAACCAAAGACCGCTTTGGGCAAAAGACAACTTAAGTCGAGGCCGGGACTTCATCTCTAGATAACAATCGTATAACCTTCCACTGACCAGTCTTCTCGTCCAACTCTTCTTCGACCGCATAAATCCCGTCCCCACCAAAAGAACTACTGACTGAGTGTTCCGTAGCAGGTACGCTTGCCCCAATCAATCCATTATCGCCAGGGTAATACCTGTTGACAAACTGTACCGCCGGTACAGTATCCGTTCCTGTAAAGGAAAGAAGGTGACCGGCCCCAGACATCATAGCTGCCTCTAGGCCGCTCATGCCACGCATCGAGAAGTCATGGCCCTGCCACTGTGTGAAGTTAGGATCTCCACCCGTTGCCTTGCAACGCTCGTCCAGAAGCTTTCGGAGTCGCCACGCCAACGTTGCAGACGTACAGGGCATCCACACCGTTGACGACAAGATCGTTTCGATGAAGTTGGTCAACCAGAAAAACCGAGCGTCGGTATTTTCCACCGTAAACATCGGCACCCGAAGGGGGCACAGAGTTCCCTCGGGCAATGCCTTGAATTCTAGGGGAAAGTATCCAAGATCGTGCAACGCACTGAGATGCTCCGTATCATCGCTGGCAAAACCAGCAACTGCGTTGCGATATTCGGAGAGGACCTCTTCTTTGGGGCGATCGAAGAAACCCCTGCCAGACATATACTCTTTAAGGAAATATTGAAGACCAAAGAAAACAACGTGGTTAATGCCAGGAATACGAGATCCTCGTGGCGTCCAGTTTGAGTAGACCCGCTCTGTTCCCTTCGGATATTGCGAACGGTGATGGAGCTTATAACTGTCGGCCAAGGTCATCAAGTTCATCATATCTAATCCTTATAAAGAGAGAACGATGCAAACCAAACCCGCTGTCGTGATAAGTAGAATTCCATATCCTATCAATTCCGTCAGGGCGGCTGCATTGCGATCACGAATCATATCGCGTACATATAAACATAAACCCAAAACTGACATCGCTGCAACACCTACTACAAGTAGTGCGAAAGGTATAAGCAAACACAGTCCAATAATCATAAGTGTGCTCATCGTATCTCCTTAAAGGATATATTCGCCAGCGATATGAATATCACACGCGACGGTTCCCGGTTTGAATGAACTGGTGCTCCAGATCGTGGTAAATCGTCTATCCAATTCCTCAAAACCCTTGGAAAAGATTCCGTGTGTAACGAAAAGTCCCAGATGGACCGTAGGCACTTGTGCTTTGATGAAATCAGCAATACCAATAAAGGTGCGACCTCCATCACAGATATCGTCTACAACCAGATAATCGCCGTGCGGAATCATATCGCCCGTATCACAGTGAAATCCCGACAGTAATCCAGTCTTAGGGTCTCTATTCTTGCGAGCAACAAAAACTGGTACTTCGAGTATCTGCCCCCACTTCTCTGCCTTTTTGGCGGCTCCAGCATCTGGGCTAATGATTCCATCGTAACAGCCTTTGAACTGCTTAGCAAAATGCCACTGCGGCACAACGCGACAATTCGTAAGGGCTGCCGTAACGTCAGAGTGTGGATCTACGACCCCGATGGCATCGAGATCAGCGGTGCGGATTAAATTGGCATACAGCTTTGCCGTAAAACATCCGCCCGGTTCCCGCCTGTCTTGTCGGGCACCAGGAAAATATGGAATATACAACGACAGTTTTGCCGGTCGCATCGCCCGGAGAGCGTCGAGCACCGCCAACATTGCGATGAACTCGCTACCGTTGGTAGGGCGGGCATCTAACCAGATATTCGCGTTACGAACGATGCTCGTTTGATCGTTGATTACAATATGAGGTTCGCCACCAGAAAATATCATATGATACATGATGTGACTGATATCGGTAAAACCTCGATCGATAGTATATGCGTACAATTTCATTGGCGATGGGTTCCTAATGGGGACTTATTTGATGATGTAAGCTACGGCCAGCACAAAAAATAGATACATCATATAATGCTCTATTGAAGTGCAGTTTTTGACAATAGACCAACCTGTCATTACAACAGTAATGGTAATTACCAGCCAAACAAAGTTATTAAGCATATCCATCAAACGTTTCTGATGTTTCATTGAATTTCAATCCCAATAGGGAGCCTTGCTCCCTAGTAAGAGGTGGTGGATTTTTGCCGGGCACTCGCACAGACCACAGGTACCCTATACGATGGTCTTCACGCGTTAGTGTAGACATATCAATATCCCACGGAGATGTTCCGTCGAGCAGCAGACGACTCCATCGATACTCCCCATACACCAGCTTAAAAATGGGAGTCTTACCAAACTCTTGATAGTTGCTCATTTTGTTGATAAAGACAGTCTTGCCACCTTCGAGTTCTAGATGGAGAACTGTATCGTCATTTTTGATAACACGAAGTACTTTATATTCCGTGTCGTTGATAAACAAAGTCCCCATGGGGTATATCCTCTTATGGCAATAACAGATGATATTCTAGCGTTAAACGGTGCGGTTGGGGCAAATGGCGAAACACTTGCCTTACGTCATTATTTTAAATTTGACGAAGCATCGTCTACTTTTGCGGATTCAGTCGGTGGAAGAACTGGTACCAAGGTTGGAGCGGGAACTCTTACTTATAGAGTAGCTGGACCAGACGAAAACAATTCGCCCACATATGCTATAGATTTAGCTGATAATACCGGTATAGATGCAGGTGCAATCAGCACTCTTAAAGACGATATCATCGGTAATGGCCTTTGTATATCGGTTGTCATACAACACAGTTCGTCAGCCAATCGAGATCCTGTTGTTTATAGCTATAACGCCGCATTTAATATCGGATTCATGGTTCAATTTAACGGTCTTGCTAACGGATTTGCGGGTACAGCCGGATCTCTAGGTATCAGATTTGATGATGGTTCTGGTAACAACTGTCAATTCGTCGTGTCAAGATCTGACATCTTGAATGACGGTCATAACCACGTTTGGACATTTTTTCTTAAGGCACCCGGAACTATTAAGGCTTGGTGTGACGGAATGCCTGTTGCCGGTACTGTTACCCAGACTGGAACAGTCACTGGTGCCAGCTTTCTCGGCACAGATAAACTATGCATAGCATGCGTAAGCAATGGATCTTCTGCTCCAACGGGCGGAACAACAGACTCGTTTACTGGACGCATGTCCCACATGTTCTTTATGCACGGAGAACCTACACAGGTTCAGTTAAGAACCCTATGCAGAAGCTTGTTTTATACTGTTAAGGGTATTCCGGGCGTTATTCAATATATTAAACCTTCGGATATTAACTGTTACACAAATCCTAGCGGAAGCATCCGCTGTAATGAGGGCGAAATGGTGCGTAGAGTACGCGATCTTTCACCGTTCAACAACCACCTCATAGATCAAACCAATCGGGGGCCAACTCTCGAAAAGAGTCTTAACGATGATCGCTGGTGTTTATGTTTTGACAACTTTACTTCGCGATACTACGAGTGGGGAGCACAGGTAAAACAACAGATCTTGGCATGCACAGGATTATCGCACGGTCTTTCACACTTTCATATGGGCGTTTTAGCTTCTGTTCGAAGCCAAGGCACCAGCATTAGATTTAAATCTGATCAGCGTATCGTAGGATTTTACGATAGCAGCAGCGGCACATACAATCATCTAATTATTCTGGCATCTGGTCACCAGCCCGCGTTACTACGATCCAGCGTTGAGTGTTTAACATCCAACATGCCTAAAGCAAGATGCTTGCCTGGACTTGGAATCCTAGGCTTTAGTGCTGCTTTGAATGGCAACACCGCCAGTAGCGGTAACTGGTTCATGGTAAACAATCGATTCATAGCTAGCGGTAGCGTTGCTGCAAACGGAGGCAGCTCCAATACCTTGATTAGATTGGATATTGCTGGACCGTCTAACGTTACACTTGTAGACAGCGAGAGTCGTTCTTGGTCATCGGGCGACAACATGTGGGCCGGTTACTTCGAAGAAAGTATCGTTACTCGATGTGGTTTCACACCTATAGAGGCTTCTTCGTATGTTGCCCAAACATTTACCGAAGCAAACGAGATGGCTGTCCCGACCTATCACGTATGCGTAGTAGGCGATTCTATCGCCGCAGGCAATCTCACAAGTAAGTGCCAGACGATGCTTGGCGGAGCACTACCAAGTGCTGCTAGACGCAGAACTTCTTGGTGCAATCCATCGATTGGATCGATGAGAATCGACGATACTAATCCTGCCGGTGTCCCATCTTATGATAAATCAGTAAGCTGGATCCAAGGTGGATTAGAATCTCCGTTGTGGACGGATCCGGCCGCTATTAATATCGTCGCGGGCGAATGCGTTGTAAACGATGCTAGCGATGGAGCTTCTGGCTTCGCCAACTTGCTATTTAGCAGCGGATTGAACGTATTGAATCCGCTTAATAGCCCCGCAAAACTTGGACTTATCGACCAAATGACTGCTGCCGGTTTTACCAAGTTCTACTGGAATCTGCCAGCCGATAACGCTGGCGAACCGGGCAAGTCGCGGGCCACCTCTGGTATTCAAAGCTTGTATCCGTCCAAAATCCAAAAGATTGTTACGCTGACATCGCTTGGAGCATCCGCCACTGGCAACGCAGTAAGTGGATATGTTTCTGACGGCTTACACATTAACCAACGGGCCAGTAAAATCTGGGCAAATGACTGGTGGAGTCAAGCCTTTGAGGGCGAGATCGGTTCTACGGGCGTCAGTACCGGAGGTGCTGCCACGGTGTGGTCGCAAAGAATTACGCTTCGCGGTAATCAATGTACTCACACACCATAAAGCATCGTTTAACTGCCTGAAAGCAACCAGCCATGCAAGTTCATCGAGAGTAACCAAGAGGTTACTCTTTGTGCTATTACAAAGCTCGCACATGGTTTGAAGATTGCTGAGATCGTCAGCCCCACCTTTGGATTTTGGAACAATGTGATCTTTTGTGAACAGAACATTATATCCTTCACCCACAAACCACAGATTCCAATGAGGAGTTTTGCCAGCATCACGATATGGAGACTGCAATATCAGCTTATTAGCCGTTAGTCCACAGCATACGCAGCGTATGTTGCGTTTAAAGCATAATAACCGCTTACTGCAATATTGCGGAAGAAGTTTGTTAAGATAAGACGCGTCTTCAACGCGATGATCTCGATACTCCCTTGCTATGCTTCGCATAATCGATCGCTTCCTCCAAGAGGCCCTCCCAATCCCTTCCTCGTACAGTGTGCCACACAATATAGAAGGCCATTCGTTCCGCGAATGCTGTGCCTGCGTCTACCCCACAGAGCAGTTGATATCCCCAGTTCTTCCATACTAATGTCGCCGATGGCGACATTATATAGTACAGACTGTACTCACCACGGTCGTAGTCTATGAACGCATCGTGCTCTGCTAGATAAGATTGTAGCAGCCGCTGATTGCTGAAGTCCGAGAAGGCTAAGGAATCAAGTGTTGTTAGATGATTCGCTACACGCATTGTGCGTTCTCCCAATGGGGACTATTCGTCTTCGTAGAATATACAGATCGTTACGTGATGATTACATTGGCCCATATAAGCTGCGGCATCCAGTTTGATAGATATTGTTTCTGGATATTCCACAACATCCAAAGAGACATTGGTTCCAGATTGGACTTGTTCCGCTTCTTTTATGACTCTTTCTAACTGATCCTTAAGATCACGCAAGTTCGATATGGTGACTAAACAGTTTATCTTATTCATAATAGGGCTGGGTAGAATCGAACTACCGCTGGGTTTCCCCGGCAACTTATAAAATTGCTGCTATTCCACTTAGCTACAGCCCCGTCGGGCTTACGCCCGAGTATTCAGATCTTTATTTTGGTAACTCAAGAGTATAGCAGTTCAAGGAATTCAAGCACGATTCAATATTAAACGTGGCCATACTTGGGTCAACCTTTCCGGTCGATCTCGTTCGCCAAGTGCCAGATCCATCTGTCTTTTCGACAGTGAAGTCCGCGTAATACTTTTGCGGCAGAAAGTATACAAACTTCGAGCCCACCGGAATCCTGCGGCCGTCGGCCGCAATATAACACGGCTTCGATTCAGGATCTGGGACCTCGCGAATCTTGGATCCGTTGCGGATGATGAAGGAGTCCAGGTTGGGATCACAGTTCTCCCACCGTTTCTTGATCTCGAACCAGAAGGACACTGTCCCGTCCGTATTAACTCGGTAAACGGTACCGATGTTATACTTCTCGGTTGGACTATAGAATTTTCCCTGCTCCATGATCGGTTTTACTGGATTGGGAACTTCGCGTAGCCCACCGCAGGCAGCAAGATCCTCGGGTGTGCCATACTTGGCCGATGGTATCCATCGGTGGTTATCGCCGTATGCGTACCAATACTCAACACAGTTGTTCTTGATGCGATACCCAAGCACACTATCAGGACCGGTGTTTGGGCTATAGAACTTGCCCTCCTCCATCGGCGGCTTCTGCGGCTTTTCCGCCTCGGCACGAAGTGCCACAAGCCATTCGGGCTCTGTATAGATCGACAGGTCGGGGTTATAGCGGATGTAGGACGCTAGGAGGAATTTGATGTAGAAATTATATCCATTTACCCACGCCTCCGTACCCTGTCGTCGCCATATGCTACCGTTAACAACTCGATAGACAATGGGATGATAGTCGTGGACCCATTCTGTGCCATTTGGAATCCCAACCATGGGATCGGCGGAATCATAGAGAATGGAAGCGTTCTTTGGAAATCCCCCGAAGTCACGCGGCGGATTCCATTTTTTCTTATCGGGACTCCAAGAACGGAAATCGGCTAGAAATACATCGGGAGAATATGCTTTGCGTTCGTTCCATACCTCGTACGTCTCACCGTATGCAAAAATCACTCTTTTACGTTCGTTCATAGTTTCTTATCCTCACTGCGACTTTGTTGCAATTATTCATATCCTGGTCTTTCAAAAATCTTGTCCTCTGGACGTTCGTCTGTAACTGTAATCTTTACCGAAGCACAATCATTTGGGTCCCAACCGAGCTTGTGGAGCCCCGTAAAAAGTTCCACCGTTTCTTTCACTTCCTTCTCGGAGCGAGCAGTTGCCGAAGCGATAACGTCACGAGCACTATCATAGTACCATCCACCTTCTTCCGGACCCCCATAAGACCTAAAGGTCTTAATGACATTTACATGTTTCATAAGTTCGCTCCTAGGGCAATTGCAATCTCCTCATCAGAGATCGGGGCGTCTGGCCCCAAGATATTAGTCCTGATACTGTCAATAACAAACCAACAGGCATCTTCGCGGAGGTTTGCCCACCAAACTTGAAAACTAACGTTTTCAATATCTAGAGCGTTATAGTGCTGCTCCGCAGCACCAATGTTGTTCAGATGGGCGAGGGCCGGAAATACCGTTAACATATCCTTATGTATATGTGACATGACATACTGCGTATGCAGAGGCCCATACATGGACAGCGATAGCAATCGCAGGCAACAGATGTGTTTACGATTCATAGGCTTCGCCTTATTGAATAGAATCTTGCTGTAAAGCAGCACCACTCCATCGTACTACATTATAGACGTTTCGCACGCTGGGTGTACGATGATAATGAGTGTAATCGTGAAGCCAGATCGCGTCGGGCTTATTTTCATAAATTCTGTAGGCGTAGGCCTGAGCGTCTGGGCGAAATTCTGGTCCTGGATAACTATAGGTTTCCATGACTCCGCCACACTTGTAAGTATAGCTACACTTGAAACCAAGTGTATTGACGTTGCTACGCAATGGATCTGAAGGACAGGTCCACACGGAGCCTACGGCTCCATACCACTCAGTATATTCACTATCTTTTATCGCAGAATGCGATAAAATCATAGTACGAGTGTCCATAGCGTGGGCAAATCCCACTTTGTGTAGTTGGCTCAGATTGCTTAAGCAATTAGCGGAACGCGAAGCTTCACGAACCTTCGATAAAGAAGGCCCTATCATTGCTATCAATACTGCAATGATTGCGATGGTTACGAGTAATTCTACGAGCGAAAACGCTCTATTCTTCATAGAGAACCTTGTAAACGTGAGGTTTTCCTTTGCTGTCACAATATCGGTTCGGCTTGCGAGTCACTTTGTGCTGGTAAAGACGCTTCTTTCTATCGTAGATAATAATAGGGGCGGGATTCTTGATCGTAATTTTACCACCATATCCGGCTGAATTTGCATACTCGCTTGTTACGCTCATAAAATTTAGATCCCTCGTGTCAAGAATGTTAAGCTCACTACCGTATGTTAGTCTTTGGCAGATTATGAAGGGAAGATTAATAGAGCGAATGACTATCGGAGTGCCTATTAGTCCATGAGTTTGTGTTTGATAGAGTTCCTGATGTAGCCGCCCATCATTGTCTAACCAACGATTGGTCATCTTCATTCGACAAGAATGGATCGCAATAACAAGATTAACTTCAAAATCGTCCGGATCCAGCACTTTACTGCGGGGTAAACAGTACATTATGCGATTCCTTCTTTGATAATGAAAGCGTTTGCTTCATCAAGCGTAGCAAACCACTTATTGTTTCGGACGGAACCATTCCAGTAACATACGATCACTCCGCCAGCAACAAGATGACACTTCTCTACAAGGAGTTTCATGGCTGATTCCTAATGGGGACTATTGATGCCTTGCGTCAGGTTCCTTGAGCTTCTCGTCTATTAGTTGGGCCAGTGCAATGGCTTCACCGACAATTCTTTCACGAATCATTGAGTACACGGGACCGGTTTCGCCCTGTACTCTGCTGATAACGATAGCTTTTACCAAATTTTGGAATTCTTTATCGTCCACGATGTTTATCTCCAAAGATAGCGTTAAGCTTGATATGAACGGGCCACATCAATTGTTCCGATGGTCCACACCTCTCCTGCTGCTGACCAGTCTAATTGTTTCGGCCACCACGGAGCACTCATGTGCTTAGCGGTACAGCGTGCGAGTTCAGATTTTGTACCATTAAATATCATGGAGATCCTATCAGAATGATTTTGTGTGAGGGCGAGCGGGATTTGAACGCTGTACGTAAGGGCTCTAAACTTAAACTTTGAATCTTAATACCCCTGACAGGATTCGAACCTGCATGATCTTGCGATCGAGAAATTTTAAATTTCTTGTGTAATCCAGTTCCACCACAGGGGCAAATGGTGCCGCCCCATGGAACGGCACCTATGTAAACACATACGTAGGGTTAGCTTACCTACAACTCCAGACTCGTCTGGTGCTCTATTTAAAGCTTGGCTTCACCTAACAGTGGATTATTGAGCTAGTATGTAATTTACATTACGAAGTAATACCCTATGCACCTCGTGCCCCGCAGGAATCGCCGAAGGCAGGAAGGGTATGTAATGCAGCGTAGCCGCCTAATTTTCCATATCCACATACACTCCCTCGGGGAGCGTATATACTCGTTCTCTAACAAGACAGTATTCGTGGCGAAGTTTCCAGTCGTCTCCGTCGATTTCCTCGCTTGCCAGTTCTACTTCTCGCCGCATAGTAGGAGTATCGAAAAGAGTCCTATTTGCCCCACCCCAAGTCATACGGCCACAATTATCCATTAACTGTTTAAATGAGCCGCAGTCTTTGAATATCTCGCTCGCTAGAACGAAACTACATGCATGAATTTGCATTCTTATTCCTCTTCCACAATCCGCGACCGCTTCTCAACAACGTCGCGAGAGCTTCCCGTTCCATTCCGGCTTTAATTCCAAAACAATGGGAGGCGAAAGCCGCAATAAACATTACAAAAACGATAGTGGCAATATTGAACCAAGCGTTTTGTTTTTTGCTATAGTGATTGTTCCAAGAGTCATCATGACTCATGTAGGTAACAAATACTGCAAACGACGCCACTAGGAGAAAGATAACAATACTCGGAATCATTTTTTGCTCCTATTGCGAAGCCCAAGCTTCGCGATTTCTTTGGATGAAATCTGTCGTTTGGCGACAGGAAAGATTGGTTGGCCGAACTGGCGACTGGTCTTAGACAAGTCATCGAAATCAAATAGGGGCGTTACCTGCTGAAACAGGGGATGCCAAGTAGGCGTCCACCGCCCGGTAATAGAATGGCTTGCACCGGAGGGGCGACCCCAGTGCTTTCGCTTAATTTCGTCGGGCGTCGGCTTCCTGAATTGTACCTCGTACCAGATCTCCTTGATCTTGTGATACTGTACAAGAACGTTGTCCGACAGAACAATGCCGTCCGGAAGACGGTCATCTCGTCGCCAACGAGGACGGTCCTTCCTCTTGCGAAGGATTCCCTCTGCATCCACAAACATCTTCCAGCCGTCCATATGCCAGCAGAATTGTTTACGAAGTTCGGGATCTTTGACTCTAGCACACACCTCGCTATAGATATCGTTCCATGGGCGACCTACTTGAGACTCCAACCACTTCTGTGGCATATCCCAACGTCGATTACGCCGACGATCATGGTAGTCCCATCCGTACATGCGACTCGGAGAGCGGGCGTCCGTGGCTTCTTCCGGATTAAGTTTCGCTTTGCGGCGATCTTTACGTTTCGGGGCATTATTCTTACTATGACCGAGACTCGTGTTAGCGAGTCTCTCAAAATCTTCACGCATGTGGACTTCGTCCTTAGGGTTTACGCTCTCGCTTCTTCTGTTCCTCAAAGAGGGTCCGTTCGCGGACCCTCATATTATCGCGGGCTTCGGCCCGCTCTTTAAATTTGCGAAGCGGCGGCTTCTTCGCATGAACTTCGCGGGGCGACAGAGCACCTTCGAGATGCTCATCAATATCTGTATGAGACAATTTCATAATATCCTTCGCAATCTTCTTGGGCCAAGGGCGATCGCCGCCCTTAATCAACACCCTGAACGCTTACGGCCCGCAGTGCCGTATTGCACGCAAATCGAACCCAGCCGCGAGCATACACTTCTTTGTGCTGCGAACGACTATGCTTTAACGTCGGATCAAGAGCATAAACGGTTCCATTTTTCGCTACACGAATGTCGTCTGACGTGATCAGGTGACGAGAACTGCCATCGTCCGTGACAGGAAGGGCAAAGCCCGCCCAATTATGAGGACCATCTGGTTCATCAACTTGACAGTCGGGACCAGCACACGTAACAAGACACTTAGGCACCTCTGGAACTTCACTATCTTTAACGGGCACTAGGAACCATTCGCCCTGCCGCTGAAAGGCTTTGCCTCGGGCAATCTTCGGAATTAGAGCCTCGTAACAGGCTTTGACTGTAGAGTGACGACCTGGAATCTTCACGCCGAAGTAAGAACCCTCGTCTGTGCCCAACAAGCATGTATTTTTACGATCAGAATCGACCGTAAAAACAATGGTGGCTGAACGATGCCATTCGCCATTAACCAGACTATATCCCGGTCGCGGTTTGAGCGTAAAAGGCTTTGCTTTCGATTCGACTGGGGTCAACGGAATATAGCTATCGTTCGTGCGATCCAAGATCGTAATCTTGGGAATACTCCAAACATTTGCACGCCTAAGGAGTCTTTTCAAACAGATGAGGCTTACAGTGACGGCAGGCACGCCTTCCGAATACATACCATAGGTATCAAGTTCATCTTCATGATCGGTTTCGTCACCGTTTTGAAGGAGAACGTTGCCTTTGGGCGACTGGGCAATCATTCCTGCTGGAGCGTACCGCATGCGGGAAAAACCTTTCCACTGGAAAAATCTTCCAGCAAGCACAAGGGTGTCCTCAAGACCCGCTCCTGGTCCACACCCTCTAATGGGAAACTCTGCCCGCTGGACCGCGTTTTTAACAATTTCTTTCAGTTTCACTGGTCGAACTCCTAATGGGGACTTTGTCGCTATTCAAAGCAAATAGATATGATCTTGTCCTTGGGGATCTTATAGTCTCTTAGGACACGTTTTTCTACGGCTTTGTGCTTATTCTTGCCGCAAGCGTAGTATATGACCTTCTTCTGTTTGACGATCTCGCCTTCTTTGAGCCAGAACCTGACTGCATAGCTGTCGCTATGCGACAAGAAGAGTTTCTCTGGGCGAATTTCTTCTGACGAGAAAATCTTAGTCATTACCTTGACCTCTTAAAAAGTGCGTACCCATGACTTATTCATTGGGCAAGTTCGAGGCGGTACCAGTCGGGCCGAGCTAGTGATGCCGCAAAGTGACCGGGGTAACTCTTCTCAACCCATCCACTGCGAAAGACCCTCTCGCTATCTCCTTGTGGAGATGTCAACCGGAGGTCATAGTAATTATCACCGTTCTCAGTCCACCGCAACCACGACCCAACCGGGATCTTCCGCCCGTCAGCCGCGGTGTAACACGGTTTGGGCTCGGGGTTGGGGACTTCGAGCAAGTTGACACCACGGGCGTAGAAGTTCGGGTCAGTCTTCACCCACTTGTCCCAAGACCAGAACTCGATACCACCGTTGTGCTTGCGGAAGGTGAGAGCCGAGTTGAGACCCCGTTCCGGACGGTAGAACTTTCCTTCCTCCACCACGGGCTTCGCCGGCTCCGGCTTCACCTCGTTACGAAGTGCGACAAGCCAGTCAGGAGGGGTGTAAACGGTGGTGTCGGGGTTGTAGCGGGTAAGCTCCAAGACGTGATCGGCTTTACTGATTGCGTCAATCCATACCGATCCAAGGGCCCAGTTGCAGTACCGGAGCTTGCCCCCAACCATCCGGAATCGGCCCTGCTTAGATGCCCACTCCGTCCCGTCCGGGACCCCCGCCAACGGGTTGGCCGAGTCGTAGAGGATGGTCGCATCCTTGGGGAAACCACCATTGGATGTGAACGGTTCGCCCCAAGACTGGATGCCGGAGTGCCAGCAGCGGAAGTGAGCCAGGAAGAGGTGGTCGCTGTTCGTCTTCGTCTCGTTCCACACTTGGTACACGTTACCGTACGCTTCGATGACCTTCACCCGTTCCGCCTTCGTCTCAACCGGCTTCTTCGCCGCGGCCAGATCGGGGCGGAATGAGGCGATGGGGACGGTGTGGTCAAACATCATGTAGCACACCCCCGAGACAAACGGGGTGTTCTTCTTGGCTACCTCCCTATCGAATCCGGGTGCCGCTGCGATCGTCACACCGAGTTCTTCAATGAATCCCCGTGCTGACAGGGATGGGCTACCGGCAACGTGCTGGGTCACGTTCCACAACCCGTTGATATCCTCGTCCCGCATGTTCGTGATATGCAACTCTCTCTTGTCCAAAGAGAACTCAAATTTTCGCTGATTGCTCATATTAAATCCTTATTTCGTCTGCGTGAAAGTATCTTTCGTGAAACCACAGTCTCCTTTCGAGGGGAGATTCTTTCCTGCAAATTGTGCATACGGTGTTGCAACACCGTGTACACAACATACCGGTCTTCGGAACGCATTACTATATGCTACTGTAGATTGGGGGCTTCGCCCCGATATTTCTTTAATTAAGAGGAAACGGTCCTTCTACATCAACACAGTACGTAGAATACCTTGGCTCTTTCGATTCAGCCCACTTTTTTTCGGCGAATTCAATAGCTTCCGTTTCGGACGTAAAAACGCCCAACACCTGTCCTGGATCATCATCGCCTTGACCACAGGCAGAATCTCGAACGACAAATACGTTCATGATTGTTTCCTTTTAAGGAGCTTCTGCACCTTATTCCAGTAAGGAATAGAACACTTCTTCAAATCACCTTTAGGTCCTGATACCCATCTCCTACTGACTTTCTCAGGATCCCAACTTGGTGTGTAGTGGTTTGTGTAGATGATAAACATCTGATAAGACTTCGTCTTATCGAGACGATCCTTATAAGAATACTCGGCCTTGCCGAGGATTCTATTAACATCATCCACTAGGACGGTGTGGATCTGGAGGATTCCTACGGCCTTGCCATCGTCTCCAATAGCGTCAGCCCTGCCCTGGCTCTCAACTTGAACAATTGCATCGATCAATCTTGCTTGCTCGGGCGTTGCGGTAGGCAACGGGGACTTTTCGGAGGCAGAGCCGCCGGTAGGAAAGATTGTAAACAGAAATACGGCGATAGCTGTCTTGATTTTCATCGGTTGTCCTCCTTGTTCACCTTGATACGAGAGGGCTCGTCCATGTTCTGGGCCATTCCATTGGCCATGTTACGCATGTCGGTGCCAATACCATTGATTGTTGCACATCCGCCGCAGCACAAAGTCACGAAAGCTCCGACAATAAGACCGATCAACAACGACGCATGAGCAATACGAGTCTTAGACATAATACACTACTCCATCGAGAGAGAAATGGAATAGGCTCCGCCTTGACACAGATATCATCCTGATATCCCGCATTAAAAATGTGGGCGGGCTTTCGCCCACCCACGTCGCTAGCGATTAAGTTCCAGAACGCACCACTCATATTCATTCTTGGCATCGTTGATGGCAAGCAAGTAATACGTCCAGTGGATTGTGGCACAACCAAGATCGTAGCACTTGTTCATACCGGGAAATCGAAGACATGAACGCATACGCAAACGATACTTTTCATAAGCCTCTTGCAGCTTGGCCGTATAGTCCAAGTAGCACCGACTATATCCGCCGTCTTTGTCGCCCGGATCGATGATGCTCGGGGCGGGATAGCCGGGCTCTGGCTCGATGGTGATATATCCTTGCGGACAAGGCTCAACAGCATATCCAATTGGATTGCTGTTCACGCACTCCAAATAAGATTCATATGCCGTTTGAACATGGATCCGATAAAGTGTGCACCATACCCCAGCACAAGGCTCTTTGTAACAATTTCCTTCTTGTCCGCATACGCGGGCAATATCGGCGAGGTACTCCTCGTACAAAGCATTGACCTTATCGAGGTAAGCCTGATAGCACTCGCTATTAATACCGGCCAAATCATTTTGGCTTGGAGCCTGAATCGGCTCTTGCGGGCAGGGCTCGCTATAGCCGGGCGGGCACGATGCTGTGACTGACGCCGCGATAAAGAGGCTTGCGACAATACCAACGATATTCTTACGCATCAATGATTCTCCTGATCTCTCTTACGAGATCGCCAGTACCTGGTGGATAGGGCGACAAAGCCTCCATCAACACCTTGGTATTTTCGATAAATCGGGCCTTGCGGCCGGGTGAAAAACTCGCCATTGTCTGCAAATTATGCAGCCTATCGGCGAGCTTAATAAGCTTCGCGTCTTCAGACATTTTGGCAGCATGCTCGCGTGTAGCAGCAAGCTTAGCTTGGAACTCTAGATGGTCGGAATACGTGTTCGTGAGTTCCACGACGAGATCGGTAACTTCGTCACCGAATCGGGAGCGAAGATCTTGTGCGGTGACCGCACAATCTTCAAGAAGATCGTGGCCGAGGGCGGCCGATAAGACGATCGCATCGTCTGTTATATCGCGTACGAGAAGCATAACTGCTACGGGATGGCAGATGTAGGCATGGCCGCCGCTACGGGTTTGCCCTCTATGAGCTTGTTCGGCAAAGCTGAACATGTTTACGACAAGATCGTGATTCATTTTTGATCTTCCTCTCGACTAGGCTTACTATTAACCCACCTCCACCATACCTGTGCAATCAGTGCCAGAACCAGAATTGGCACGCCAACGGGCCACACTATTACCGCCAAAGAAAGAATCCACTTTCCTCTTCGAGATATGTCTAAACAGCCGGACATTTCCTGATCAATATTCGCGATGATTATCATCATCACAAATAGATAGAGGCCGACGTACAAAAAGATATAGCCCATTAGAAATCTCCAATGCAAAAGCATGCCCAAGCAATCTTGCACAAAACATGCAAAGCCTGATCTACATGTATCCCATGTGCTTTGCAGCACTTACGATTATCAATCACAAAGTGGGCGATTAGTTCGGCAATAGCCAGATCGATCCTCTGTGTCACCATGTACACGCCACCAGCATGAATAAGACAATGAGCCCCAAGCCAGTAGAACCACGGAACCCCATGGACAGGCTCTTGCCCCTCACACTTTCCGCGAGCCATCGAGTCACTTTGTAGAGCGTAATCACAAACCGCGTGGGATACAAGTAGAAGAAACAGGCATGTCATGTGCTGACTCGCAATGGGGACTTTATTCGTAAAAAAGATATTTATACAAGAAGTAGATGAGTGCTAGCGGCCAAAAAATAGTTAGGAACGTCCAAACCCATCGCACCGGTCTTGATGGTAGACCGTCTTCCTTGACTTCCGTCGCATGAACCACGCCAGCGTACATTAGTCCAATAAGATATAGAACGCCAAATATCACAATCATTGGTTGATCTTTCCCACGCCAAAAGTGATGTTAGCGTGTTTACGTGTAAAACGCACGTAATACCTCAAAGAAATAGGTAGGGGTTAATGGATGATCCGCCCTCTGAATACACACAATCCAGAATCATAGGCGAGACCTCGTTTAGCACCGGTCGTTAAGTGGAGTTTGGTTCATGATCGAGTGACTTTTCTGTGCGGTAGCACATGATAACTTTACTGATGGGCGGCCATCACAATGGGAATCCAACACGGATTGCAGAGTAGAGCACAGGCTGCGGCCAAATAGCACTTGGAGTCAAACGCCTTTTCGTTTGTACGTGTGAATCCATATCCTATGGCACTAGCATATTCATGGGGCTCTGCCCCATACACGGCATACATGTATCCCCTATCTGGGCCTTGCGATAAGTTGATGAAGATGTCGTAACCGTAATGCGTTCCCAAATACAGTAGACTAGTGTCTACATGCATGTGGTGTGTGGGAAATTGCTTTGCATTCATTTGGTTGCTGTCTCTACAAGATCAACAGAACAAACTGTCTCTACGTTCTTGATCGCCTCATCGGGCTTGAGATAAAAATCTGGTGTCCGCAAAAGCTCGATAGCTTTTTCCACGGTCTCGGCAACTACGTAATAGTTCATAAGGACACCGCTGTTCCGTCGGATGGTAAATTTCCAACAAGTCTTTTTCACTTGTGATTCTCCCTTTGCTTGACGATGTGAAACATCCCCTCTGGGAGGATGTCAAAGCTCTGCTTATAATCGTATGTGCCCCACACTAGGGCACAATCCATGTCTGGGTCATCCCTGATCACCCATCGAGCAAGAGCCAGAGCTTCTGCCCGACTTTCTGTCTGTGGACCAAAGGCATCCATGAGAGTCCACGCGTTGTCCCAAGCCTTATATCTTTGAAAGATACTCCAACGTGGCTGGGGTAGAGGTGCCTTATAGGGAATATCATCCTTACAACGGAGAGTCCACTTTAGTTGACCACGCTGGCGATGTGATTCATCCAGGCCCTCGGCCTGCTTGCCGCACAATGCACAGAATTTTACGGCCGACCACCACGTAACCGCACCCCAGCAATGCGGGCACAATGCTGTTACTTCGTAAGACTCCCCTTCGTGGTAGCTTCTCCATTGCATGGAATATTCCTCAATTCGGCGGCAAAGCCGCGAGCCAGTCTGGTTGCTGATAAGGGCTCATATTGGGATTGTAACGAACAAAGGCGGGGCAACCGCTTGCATTTAGCTCTTTAAGACTGGTCTGGTCTTCTTCCCAAGAGCCAGTGCGATCTCTTCGCCACACAGAACCTTTTGACCAACGTCGAACAATTTCCGGATATCTCTTAGACACCCACTCGGTTCCCTCGGGAAGGCCGATAGTAAGATCGGCAGAATCGTAGATTACTTGCAACCCAGGAGAATCGCCAAATGGATGTGCGGGGAACAACTTCCCCTCTTCTGGACTCGTCCATCGCCCATTAAACCATATGGTATATCCACCACAATAATTTGATGTGGGATTGTGGATTGCGTATAATTTGCCCTTGAGGCGGGCTACAACAATACGTGTTGGCGTGGGCGGAATTGCAATGGGGACTTTCTTCTGATCTGGAAAAAGGATATCCAGAATCGCGGATTCTTGTTCTAGAGAGGCGTTGTTTACCTCAATCGAATAATCTTGATGACAGATCTTGATCGTAATCACGGACTGTGTCCTCCTATTCCCAAATGGAAAGCTTTTTACTCTTTTGATATGCACTCGCGTCGTGCAACGCACGCTGAATGTCAGTCATTTGATCGCGAGCTATCGCTCGTGCGATTCTGAATTGTGCTTGGCATGCTGGGCATCGTATTTCAGCCATAACATTCTCGCCAACGCGAGTGAATGGTTTTCGACAATCATGACAATCAACGTCATCACGGTCTATATGCATGTTATACGAGTTCTTTCAGTACGCGAATCAAGATATCATTTTCTATCTTGACGCGATCAATCATTTCTTGAGTGATCTTTTGCGTATCTACTAAAGAGTCGGCATACGCCTTGGCCTCTTCGTCAATAGCCTTGCGAACAGGATCAAGAGCGTTTTCGTTTTGACTGCGAATATATCTATTTTGACTGTTAATCCGCTGGCGTTCCGTATTCGTCATCTCGTGGGTTTTTACCAGAAGACGGGTGATCGGCACTGATTCAATGCGATACAGATTCTCTGGTCTATTCTTATAGTCCAGATACAGTCTCGATTTATACGATTCGCGTATTGAACGCCGAGCACTCTCATCCGCATGACGCTCTAGCACGGCTCTATCATTAGAATAGCCACAGATATCCAACTCGTAATATGGGCCGACAGTCAAGATGAACATGGTCTTCTCCAAAATATAGGGGCTGTGCCCCTAAAGGCGTAGTAGGGAATCGAACCCCTAAGCTTGCAGGATGTATTGAGCCGGGCGATCTAAGTGCTCGCCTTCGTCCTACGCTTACCCCACCATGGGGCCACGCCATGATGATTCCATCTATTAGATGGGGGCGAAGCCCCGAATGGGACGGGTGGGATTCGAACCCACATGGTCATCGCTTAAAAGGCGAGTGCATAATCCATTCTGCCACCGTCCCGAAAAACCCCTACGATCGGTTTCCCGACCCAAAGGGCTTATTTCACTACGCACTCGGCATTGTAGTCCGGTGTTAACTCACCGACCAGAGCCATCTCTGGGAAATATTATATATTATTATGGCGGTTTCCCGCCATTTCGGCCCCTCTTTTACGCCTGGGCCATCCTCAGATAATTGGGCGTTAGGCCGTTGCCGGGATCTTCCAAGCATCGCCATCCACGGGGAAGTCATCGGGATCGAGGCCGACTTCCCGGAGGAAGTAAACACCGCCGCTGAAGTTGTTCGTCGCCTTGTAGTACGGGAGCGGATTGCCCGACTCTTCGAAGTACTTCTTGGCGGCGTCAATATCCTTCACGGTCTTGACCGCCTTCTCGGCGATCTTCTTGTAATTCCGCATGTGATAGACCGAGTCCTCAAGGGACCGACTGATCTGGGCCGACGCAGTCGAGAGGGCAGACTTCAGCCGCTGCTTGTCCGCAGCCTCCCGATCGGCCACGATCTCTGCGAGGAGAGCATTGCCGGGTTTGGCGTTGAGGATGGATGCCTTGTTCGCGAACATGGTTTCGAGGGTCATCTGAGAAAAACTCCTTGGGCCTGCGGCCCGATTGTTAGGAAACGTACGGGGCACTTGCCCCAAAATGAGCTTGGCGGGACTCGAACCCGCATATCCGGTGTAATCAGCACCAGACCAGATTTCTCTACATGGGGCGATTACTTCCCACGAGAAATCAATCCTCAACCGCCTAGGTGACAGTTAAGAACGCCTTCCATATTCGGCCACAAGCCCTCTTCGAT
>JACCDG010448856.1_pt1 | contig 74979 bp, 102 predicted proteins | sample 7442471 | NCBI WGS metagenome assembly JACCDG01 (sample SAMN15323444, study PRJNA562643) | freshwater metagenome | isolation source: river surface water | place: USA:Blue River Watershed | collected 2017-08-17 | reverse complement strand
GGACAGAAGCTCAAGCATAATTAAATAAAAAAATAAAACTATTTATTTTTGTAATATATTAAAAAATGAATTTATACGAATCACATGTTAGTGGGTCTTTAACAATATCGGGTTCATTAATAGTTACCGGTTCTTCAACTATAACCGGAACATTATTTGGAACGTCTTCTTTTGCAACAACAGCTTCTTTCGCTTTGGCGGGTGGAGGTGGTGGTACTGCAGTTCCAGGTCAAATAATACTAACTGCTGGAGGTGGATGGCCTTCGTTAACATCTGGCGCCAATCCACCGACATTAACACAAACAACAACAAATGCGGTAAACTTTTATTATATAGGGTTTCCCGACACCACACAATTATTTGCAAATTGGGCGATGCCGATGCCTTCAGATTATAACGGAGGAACAATCACAGCGGTATTTTATTGGGTTGCGGGAAGTGCATCAACAAATAGTGTACGTTGGGGATTGGCGGCTAGAGCATATGCTGATGGTGATGCAATTGATCAAGCATTTGGTACTGCACAAGAAGTAACGGATGCAAACCAAGCAAATGATGATGTTAATATATCTGCAGCAACACCTGCAATTACAATTGGAGGTACTCCTGCGGCAAGTAACTTTGTACAGTTTAGAGCTTATAGAGACCCAGCAAATGGTGCTGACAACTTGGCAGCAACTGCAGAACTATTATCGATAAGAATAACATACACAAGAGCTTAATATATGCCGTTAAATTTTGCACATGGTTCAGTTCAATGGTTAACAACAGACGCATTAAATGCCACCAAAGTTGTAACAGGATTAGGATTTACACCTAAAGCTTTGAGATTTTATTGGGTGGGATTACAATCGAATTCACCAACAAATGCAGCATCAAATGGACCAAACGAAAATAGAGGTGTTGGATTTGCGGTTGGACCAACCAGTAGAAGATGTGTTGGAACATCTAATATTAATGCCGATGGAAATGGTAGTACAAACACCACTATTGCAAGTGATGATTGTGCCGTAGTTACAGTTAGTTCTGCAGGAACTGCAAATGGAAAATTAGATATAAGTAGTTTTGATTCTGACGGATTTACATTGATTGTCGATGACGTTGTACCGGCAAATATAACAGTTTTTTATGAGGCTTGGGGAGGTCAAGATATCACAGTTGCAGCTGTTGGTGATATTGCAGAACCGGCAGCCACTGGAACAGTAAACTATACTGTTAATGGATTTACATCTGACGGACGGAATCAAGTTGTAATGTTTGCTGGTGTCCAATCAACAAATGCTGTAAATACAGGTCAAGCACAAGATTCTGGATTGTGTGTTGGATTTGCAACTTCAACCGCATCTGCAAATAACGTTGTTGTAGTTGGTAACTCAGATACACTTTCCGACCCTACTGACACAGATGGTTATTGTTTTCAAGGTGATTGTTTGGCTCAAATAGTCATTGCTGGTGGAACAGTAGTGAATGCAAGAGCATCACTTTCAGCCTGGGGTACTGACCAATTCACCCTTAACTGGACAGCAAGAGCAACTACAAATAGAAGAAATATTTATTTGGCAATAAAAGGTGGGAGTTGGCAAGCTTCTTCATATACAATTGCAGGAAACACATTAAACTCAACTACCACAGTTTCAGATTTACCTTTTTTCTTGAGAGGATTATCTCTTATTGGTCGAATGACCGCACAAGATACTGCAGGTACTGCAACTGCTCAAGACAGAATTGGTTTTGGTAGTGGACTTTCTACAACATCAAGAAATTCTGCAGGAATAATAGATCAAAATGGTCAAGGCTCAACTAATATTAATTTTGTTGTACAATATAATTCAGTATTATCATTTCCGAGTACTGGAGGAGCAGTCCAAGCAACTTATGACATAAATGCTTTCAACTTAAATTCATTTCAAATTATTGTTGATACCGCAGGAGGAGTTGCGTCAGAATTTCAAGGTTATTTGGCCTTTGGAGATACTATGTATCCCAGAAATTTATCTGTAGGTCATCCATTTATAATCTAAAACAAAAATTTTATGAATTATACTACGAACGATTTTATCTATATTAGGACAGAAGAATATACGGAGGACTCAACAAAGGATGTTTTTTTTGAATATCAAAATTTTATATACTCTGTAAGATGTTTTGAAAATATAATTCAATTTATAAAAGGACAAAGACACACAGAACCATTAACAAATGGAGAACTTCCTACATATGAACAAGGATTAGAACATGACCTCAGAAGAGAATTATATAATGGAAACCACGAACCACTCCAACAATGGTTAGATAATCTCACACTTTAATAATACAATTTAAAAAATTATATTTCAAAGATGAAAATAGGTTTTGGTCTATTTTGCTTTGGTGAAGATTATTATTACAAAGGAACAATCGAAAAAGTAAACAAATTACTTCACGAGGGATTTCGATGTTATATATTAACAGACAATCCAAGTTATTTTGAAAAAAAATATATTCCACTTTATGTTAATATAATTTATTATGATAAAAAAAATAAATCATATCATGATAAGATGATATTACCAAAACATGTTTTAATTGATAACGATATTTGTATTTTAATTGATAGCGATTCATATATCACAGATTATTCTTTTCTTTCGTATTTGAAAAATTACGATTTTAAGAACGGTATATCATATATTAATACGTTAATCAATCATCCCGCCAAGAAAGAATATCTAAATGAATTTGATTTAGAACAAAAAGAATGGTATTCATATAAAGAATACTTAAAAACACAATATCCAAATTATGAGAATTTAGTATTGATATGGGAATATTTTTTAGTTATTAATAAGAACGGATTCGTACCTGAAGTTTTTTATAGATATTATGAGAAATTACAAACGGCAAAAGAATATTGTGAAATAAATTCACATAAACCGGTCATAGGTGCTGGTGAAGGAATTTCAATTCAAGTTTCATGTGCATTATCTGGTACTGATATTCAAAAAGATGATGTGTTATCTAATTTGTTAAAAGATAAAATACTAAGTGTAAGTAAAAGACACACACCACCTGATATGTGGCCAAAATGGATGAAATGATTACTAATCAAGATTTTATACAAAAAAATATTACAACCAATGATGGTAATCCAGTGCCGTATCTTTGGACACATGGTGCAACTGAAAAACATTTAGGTGATGGATTAATTGTTTATTCTATTATACAACACATGAGATTTAAAAACTGTGTTTGTATTGGTTCTGGAGGTGGATATATACCAAGAATATTAACTCAAGCAAGAATTGATTTACATAAACAAGGAATTTTTGAAGGTAATTCTGATTATAATTGGGGTGATATCGGATCAACATATGTTATCGATGCCTGTAATGGTATCGGAGGTCCAAATGATTTAGAAAATGAAAATTCATTTTATAGAACACACTTTTATCCGAGATTTATTAAAGAAACATCAGAGAACGCATTTTATAATTTCTTTATTAGACAAGATATAAAAATAGATTTACTATTCATAGATGGAGACCATTCATATGAAGGAGTTAAAAAAGATTTTGAATTATATTCAACCATATTGTCGGATAATGGTATTATAATTATACACGATACAGATTCAGAATATGAAAAAACATTAATAGTTTCTGAAGATTCCAAAAAAGACCATTATAGATTTGACGGGCCATCAAAATTTATTAAAGAGTTGGAGAAAAATAGTGACTATAATTTGATTAATTTGTTTAATTTTCATATATTTTCCACAAAGCCAACCTCGAGTGGAATTACAATCATCAACAAAAAGAAAAATTAGATTATTATCAGTCATCGGACATGGTTCTAATCTTATTCCAAATTTTATTAAACATTACTCAAAGTATGTTGATGAAATACAATTCGTTATTTATCAATCTGCGGTTCAACCTTTTTTAATTGATGAAGTAAACGAAACGATTGAGGGACATGAAAATGTTTCAGTTGTAAAAACAATTGAAGATAGAATTTTTGATTGGGAAAAAGTTACAAAATTATATAACACAATAAAATCCGAAAAACCAAACGATTGGTGGGTAATTGCCGATATTGATGAGTTTCATTTATATCCATTTGATGATTTAAGAAAATGTGTTTATGATTGTGAATATAACGGATGGTCATTAATGAGAGGGGGGTTTATAGATAGAGTTGCAGATAACGGAGAATTCATTGAATTGAAACCAAACGAAGATATTTTCGGACAATATCCAAACATGGGATTTTTTAGATATCCTATGAGTAATGCGTGTCCCAATAAAGTTTGTGTAATGAAAGGAAATGTGGAAATAACATCAGGACAACATTATGCAATGATAAATGGACACACAACATGGAGATGGCAAGGATGGAATCATCCTTTAATCGCACCAATAGATTTTTATTCTGTACAAGTTCATCATTTCAAATGGGATAAGACATGTATCGAAAGAATTAAGTCAGTTGCTAGTGTTAAACAAGATTATGCGTATTCTGATGAATACTCAAGAATGTATGAATCACTTAAAAAAAATAAATTCAAAATCGACATAAATAATTCTGACTTTATGTTTGTTAAATCAAATAAAAATCGTTATTATGAATACACTAAATGGTCACAATTAATTAAAAAAATAACATCAATATGAGCAAAGTAAAAAATCAAGAAATTGAAGTAACAGATCAACAACTTTTAGAATTAAGAAAAGTTAAAGCACTAGAAAAAATTGCAAATTCATTAGATGCGTTAACGATATGGTTCGAAGAAATCGATAAATCTGAATGGGATAAAAGAATGCAATGGTATCTTGCTGAATTTCATAGAAAGTTTGTTAAAGAAAATGATGGAGAATAAAATTGGAATCATAGTACCACATAGAAATAGACCTAATGATTTAGAACTTTTCATTAAAACAATGAAAAACTATATTGAACAAAAAAACATTCCATATGAAATAATAATTGTTAATCAAGATAATGCTAAACAATTTAATCGAGGAATGTTATTAAATATAGGATTCAAATATGCGTTGAAATTAAAATGTGATTATGTGGTATTTCATGATCTCGACATGTTACCAGTTGATGTCGATTATTCATACACCCCAATCCCATTACATTTGGCTACCGATTTTATTTTAGAAGAAGGTGAAAAAAATAGAGAAGTATTTGACGAATATTTTGGAGGAGTAACAATATTCCCTGTTGATATTTTTGAAAAAATTAATGGGTATTCTAACAAGTATTGGGGTTGGGGGTATGAGGATACTGATTTATTATTAAGATGTATTATAAATGAAGTTGAATTAGATACATTAAAATTGAAGAATGTTAAAAGAATTGGAAAAACATTAAAATTTAATGGAATTAATTCGTTAGTTAAATGTAAAAATGTGTTTGATTTTAATTCTAATTCAACATTTAGTATATCTTTTTATCCTGATAATTTAATATTAAATCATGAAAGAGAATCAGATGAATTCACTGTATTTAGTGTACCTGGATGGGATTTCGCAATTTGTTACAACTCATTTGCAAGATATAATTTTTGTATTTTTGACCATAATTTAAATGCATTATATGTTAATTCTAAAATCAAAAAAAATTATAGAACGAATATTATTGTAACAATTGATAGATTTGAAAATATAATTAAAGTGTACCAAGATGGGGAATTGATTGGTGAAATAAATGGATTTAAAAAATTCTACAATTATAAAAAAGAACCATATTTTTATTTAGGTGTAGGTAACCCTAATAGACACGACTCACCAAATTATTTTAGAGGTACTATTGATAATTTTGCATACTATGATATTATTTTAAGTGATGAGGAAATAGATGAAATTTCAAAAACAAATAAATCATTAAATGAAAATTTCGGTAATTATAAATCATCATATTTTTTGAAGACATATTATGATGCTAATCATATTGAAAACTACGAATTAGTTGATTTATCTGAAAATGGTAACAATGGTAAAATTGAATATTGTGAAATTGTAAAATCCGGTAACGATGAGTATGTTGAAGTAAAAGTACCTTATCGAAGAAAATCATTATTTTCATCAATTAAACATGATGAAAATGGATTCATGGGAAATAAGTGGAAAGATATTGCAACAAGATGGAATCAATTAAGATTTCAAAATGAAGTATCAAATAATCATTCTTTGTTTATGAGGGACGGGTTATCTAATTTGAAATATAACGAATGGGGATTAGAACACGAATGGGGATTAGAACATAGTGATAATTTATTAATAGTTAATGTAGGAATATAATGAAAATAGGAATTTGTATACCATATAGAGATAGAAAAAATCATTTGGAAAGATTAATACCTCATTTGACGGATCATTTAAAAAAACAAGGTATAGAATGTAAATTCTATGTTGGACATCAAGTTGATGATAATTTATTCAACAGAGGAATGATGAAGAACATTGCAGCGGAATATGCATTTAAAGATGAATGCGATTACATTGCGTTTCATGATGTGGACATGATACCACACGAAGAATGTGATTACACATATCCAGATAAAACACCAATACATATTGCAACAAAACTTTCAAAATATCATTATGGATTAGGATACGATCAATATTTTGGTGGGGTAGTTTTGTTTAATAAGGAACAATTAGAAAAAACTAATGGATATAGTAACGAGTATTGGGATTGGGGTCAAGAAGATGATGATTTATTTTGGAGATGTTATTTTGAAGGTTATACAACTGGTGAAATTTTGAAAAAATACGACAATAGAGTTGTTGCGGAATTTAATGGAAACGATTCATTTCTACGAATCCCAACAAATAGAGAAATAAGTTCATGTTTACACAATAATCACACAATATCAATACTTTTTAATGCAAATCAACAACCTGAAAAAGTACCTATATGGTTAGTTGGTGATACAAATAAAAAATTCATTGAGTATCCAATTTTAAGAAAAGAATCATCAGGAACATGGGGAGTATCATTTAACAATTCTAGAGCAGTTACTATGATGTTGTTTGATAAAACTAATAGACCTTACTACAATTGGGCAAAAAGATTTGAAAATTTATGGACATGGGTGACATTATCAGTCTCTCAAGAAACCGGAGAAGCTTATTTTTACATGAACAATGAATTAGTTTGTCAAATGAATGGCATCAAAGACAAAAAGCCATTTCCAATTGATACTAATTTAAAATCACATGATTCGATTAGACCGTTTATTGTTGGTTTCTGTAATCATATGAACACATATTATAAAGGTAAAATTGCCGAAATTAAAATATATAATAAATTTTTCGATAATGTTGATGAATGTTTTGAAAATACAAATGATTTGGTATTAAATTATGATTTCAACAATTATAAAAATTTAGATTTTGAAAATATAAACACCACATTCAAAGAAGAAAATGTTGAAGTTATTGAAAACATTTTACCATTTAGAAGAGATGGGAGATTTTATTGTTTACCGCATACAGATGAAGGTTTTGTAAATGGTAGATGGGCAAAGGGTGAGACCACCGCTAGAAATGAAAAAAGATTTGTTACAGAAATGCAACAAGGGAAGATAAATTATAAACAAGATGGAATGAATTCTTTAAAATATGAATTAGTTAATACTGAAATGTTTTCAGATAAATGTATAATGATAAATGTAAAAACAAATGGATAAACATACAGATCCCGATTTTTTAAAACAAGCCTTTGATGCAAATATTCACTTAAAACCTGACTATAGTTTAGGTGCAATTAAATCCTATAAAGATATACCTGGATGGATTAATGATGCGGAATGGATTTATGAAAGAATGGTAAATGAATCACAAGATGGTGATGAGTTTTTGGAGATAGGAACATTCTTTGGTCAATCTGCCGCTCGTATGTGTGAACTTATTAGAGATAGTAAAAAGAAAATAAAGTTCTACACAATGGACATATACCATGAGATGGAAGTTGCTTTGGCAACAGACAGACATCCACAAAGTTTTAAAGAATTTAGAAATGAACATGGATATGCTGACGTGTATAACTTAACAAAAAACATTTTAACTTTTTTAGGTTTAAATGAATACGTTGAACAAATAGTTTGTGATTCAAAATATGGACATAGACTTTTTGAAAATGATTTTTTTAAGATGGTGTATATAGATGGTAATCATCACTATGATAGTGTATTGTCAGATTTAAGAAATTTTTGGCCTAAAGTAAAAAAAGATGGTTACATAGTATGTGACGATACTGTATACGAATCTGTTATGGATGCCGTTAGAGATTTTTGTATTGAAAATTCTATACCACATCAAGAAGTTGAATTTAATAATAATAGTTGTATAATAAAAAAGAAATAATATGTCAGATAATCCATACTATTTGAGAGTAAAATCAGAGTTAGATGAAGTTGGAAAAGGTATGTGTTTAGCCAAGTGGACACAAGTAACATTACAATTGCAAAGTGGTCATAACCATTCTTGTCATCACCCTGCAACTCATAAAATATCAGAAACAGAGATTGCGAGAAACCCTTCTGCACTTCATAATACAAGATACAAAAAACAAAGAAGGAGAGAAATGTTGAATGGTGAAAGACCATCAGAATGTGATTATTGTTGGAATGTTGAAGATAATTCTGAAAGGTTTTCGGATAGAATTTTTAAATCTGCCGAATCATGGTCATATCCATTTAAAGATGAAATTATAAATTCAGATTGGAGACAAGATTATAATCCAAAATATGTTGAAGTTGCATTTTCCAATGCTTGTAATTTTAAATGTTCATATTGTGGACCGGCATATAGTACTAAATGGGCTGAAGAAATTAAATCATATGGAGGATACCCAACGTTAGATAATTTTAATTCTAATGATTGGTTGATGAAAGAAAATAAAGTACCAATATTACAAAGTGAATATAATCCATATGTAGAGGCGTTTTGGAAATGGTGGCCTGAATTATATCGTGATTTACATACATTTAGAATTACTGGAGGAGAACCGTTGTTATCAAAAGATACTTGGGGTGTTTTGGATTATATCATCAATGAAGAAAACCCTAATAGAGATTTGAAATTGGCAATCAATAGTAATTTAGGTGCACCCGACCATTTAATAGATAAGTTTATTGAAAAAATAAAAAGAATCGAAGATGAAAATAGAGTTAAAGAGTTTGTTATTTTTACCTCTGTAGATACGTGGGGGGAACAGGCTGAATATATTAGAAACGGATTAGAATTTAATAGATTTTGGAACAATGTAAATAAAATTTTAGAAAAATGTCCAAGAGTTATATTAACATTTATGGTAACATATAACGCGTTATCCGTATTCAAATATGATAAATTAATTTCTGAAGTTCACAAATTAAAAAGTCTATATGGTAATGATGATAGATATTGGAATTCTGCAACTTTTTTAGATACATCATATCTCAGATATCCACAACATCAGACGATAAAAATATTACCATATCAGTATAGTGAAAATATTTTAAATCAAGCAAAACTTGTTTCATATTATAGTACACCATCATTTGATACAAGAGATATTGGATATTCTGATGTGGAAATTCAAAAAGTAAGAAGATTGTACGATTGGATGATATCACCACAAAATCCTGACGAACAATTAAAACATAGATATAGTTTTTATAAATTCTTCAATGAACATGATAAAAGAAGAGGAACCGATTTTTGTAAAACCTTTCCTGAACTAGAAGAATTTTATAACTTTTGTAAAACAATAACAATATGAGTTTAATCACAAATAAAGATAATGTTTATTTTATGGCACCATTCATGAATAGTGATTATGGTGATGATTTTAGTAATTTCATGGAAGGAGATTTTACAATATATGTTAAATGTAAATTAGTAGAAGATTCTTTAGAGAAAAACAGTCCAGCATATTTCTTTTCCAGAAACGGAAAACATTCAGGTATGTGTCTTGTAAAGAATAACGATGATTTAGTTTTCGTTAATTTTAGTTATTGGATAATTGACAAAAATGAAACCCCAAAACATATAATCATACCATTTCTTTTACCTGAATCATATGTTTATAAGATGAATGAATATGTTATGATATGTAATCATGAAGAAAGTAAAATTGATTGTTACATTAATAATTTGAAGGTGGGTTCTGTGGATTATAAAGACATGAATAAAGAAAATTATAATAAATCATTTATATGGTTTGGTTGTGGGACAATGTTTTCAGAAGACAAATATAAAAATGTAGGTGAATACGAATATGAACTCACATTTGCATTAGATAAGATTTTGACAATGGATGAAATTCACGAACTAAAAGAAACATATACAAAAGATTTAATAATCATCGGAGATGGACTACCAATTATTAATGATGACGTTTCACATAAAAAAAATATAAAATTCTTAATTGATTTTAAAAATAAAACACAATATAAAATTTGGAATTTAGCCTTTAATGGTCATAATCCACAATTATATATTGAAAATAATATATTATTTTAGTTATATGAAAATTGCAATTTGTTTAAGTGGTCAACCAAGAACATGGAAAAAATGCTTCGATTCTTGGAACGTGATGTTAAATAGGATTAAACAAGAATATAATGCAGAGATTGATTTTTTTTCACACATTTGGGATTATAATACTCCCCCACATGGGATTTTGATGAAATCAGATGAAGTAAAAAATGTTAATGGTGATTATCTAACAGTAAAAGGAGTTCAAATTAGTGAAGAAGAAAAGAATGATTTTTTAAACACAATCAACCCCAAATTATTTTTATTTGAAAATGAAGATATTAATAAAAGTAAACCAATGGAGTGTTGGGAGGAAAATAAAAAATATTCACACATATATGGACAAAGTATGCTTGATTGGGCTGGTGGTCAATTTTATAGTATAATGAAATCAACTTTTTTGAAAAGAAAATATGAATTAGAAAATAAATTCAGATATGATATTTGTATAAGAATGAGATGTGATTTATTTTTTGATGAACAACAAATAAATTATTTTTTAAATAAACAAGGTAATGAGTTTATGGTTCCAAAACATAATACAATATATTCTTGCCACACAAGTAATATGAGATTAGGGGATATATTCTTTTATTCAGATAGTATTACATTTGATAGGATTTGTGATTTTTATAGATGGATACCAATTATGGGTACCAGGACATTCCCAACGAAACATGAGACATTAGGTACAGAAGATGCGTTATATTTTTATTCTAAAATGTTAAAAATTGATGTCCATCCAATATACGTAAATCCTAAAATATATAGACAAGAAAATTATTTAGAATTAAAAGAAAAATGTGGACAAATGGAGGGTCTTGGAGTACATGAAATCATTTAAAATTGCCGTTTGTTTAAGTGGACAAGCAAGACATTGGAGAGTCGCCGCAGAAAATATTAAAAATTTTTTTAATTATAGTAGTCGACATCATTTTCATTTTAATGCACCAATAGAAACTGATTATTTTATACATACATGGGATACGAATACATGGAGATATCCTAAAACATCTCATGGTGTTTATGAAAATATTAAACATAATGATATAGACGACATCATAAAAACATTCAATCCGAAATATATAGAACAAGAAGAATTTGACCAAAATAAGTACATACTTGCTTGGGACCCAATGTTTTATAGTTTTTGGAAAAGTTTGATGTATAAACGTAATTACGAATTGGAAAATAATATAAATTATGATGCGGTTGTTAAAGCCAGATTGGATGTTATATATAACCCAAATCAAAAAATAAAATTTGAAGAGATAAAACCTGGTATTAATGGATTAACTCCCGGTATTTGTTATACATCACAACAGATATCTAAATTTTCATATGAGTTTAATTACAATAATTTTGATGATGTTATTTTTTATGGAGATAGTAAGACTATGGACATAGTATCTGATTTATATCACACTTATAAAGTGAAACATTCACCACAAAAAAGATTTGATGTTGGTAAAAGTTTAAATACAGATTCATCTTTATATTATGGTCCTGGATGTTTATTATATGAACATATGATTAATTGTGGTATATACCCTATGTGTAATCAAATATTCGAATACGTTGTTGTTAGATCAACATCACTCCAAGATGGATTGGATGGGATTTTAAATTATGATGAAATTAAAAAAAGAGGAATTGATTGGTATTCAATCCCTGGTGATAATGAAATAAAAACGAATAAATTAATATGAAAAAAATAATTTGTAATGGCGATTCGTGGGTTTTTGGATGTGAAATTGTTGATCCTGAAATAAGTAAAAGATATGATAAGAATGTACATCCAGGCGAATACGATTACTTAAAAGAGAATGATAATTTTAGAATAGAAAAAATATTTCCAACTCATTTGGGAAAATTATTAAATGCAGATGTGGTAAATTTATCTTGGCCAGCGGATGATAATGGGACAATATTAAATAGAACAATATCGTACATTACCAAAAAATATATTTCAAATAATATACCTACAGATGATATATTAGTTATTATCGGTTGGTCATCACCTGAAAGAAATTTTTTTTGGTATAAAGATGAAGATTTTTCTTCAAGATTTAGATTATGGCCACAAGTTAAACATTTTGATAGGAAACCACAAGAAGAAATTTGGAATCTATATGTTACTTATTTGTGGAACGAAGAAGAATATATTCCTAGATATGTTATGGATGTTTTACAATTTCAAAATTTTTGTGACACCAATAATATAAAATGGGTTTGTTTCAATTCATTTTATCAAACACCTAATGAAAATATTACGGAATGGAATGATTTAAATTTTAAAAAAGAACTTATTGATTTGAATAATAAAAATAAATTGCACGGATATTCATTGAATAAAAACATGGAAAGAAAATCAATAAATTATGATTATCTCTCAATATGGGATACTATAAATCCTGTTAGATTTTATAAAAAAAATGAAGACAAAAATACATTCAAAAGTTTTATAGAATCAAAAAACAATGAACCCGTTTTCAATGGTTGGCATCCATCACCATTATCACATGAATTGTGGGCGAATGAACTTTTTAATTATATAATTGAAAATAAATTATTTTAAATGATTGAACAAAAAACTGCAGTTTTGGTATATGGAGAATTCAGAGAATTTGAAAACGCACATAAGTCGTGGAATTTTTTAAATAGAATTAATTTTGATTTGTACATATGTACATGGGATATGTCAAGTGAGAGAAATTCGTTACTTGGTATAAATTTTAGTGAAAAAATTTCTGAAGAAAAAATATTAAAATATTTTCCAAATGCAATAATTAACATAAGTTCAGACATAAATTTTCACACTCCAATAATGAAAAATAATTTTCAATGGAGAAAATTATTTAATATGGTAACAATATCTGGAAACATTTATGATAATATAATATTAATACGTACAGATATTATGTTACGAGAAAAAAATGATTTTGTTAGATTTTTAAGTACAATTGAAAGCGATAGAATTTATGGATTGTCGGAAATAGTTTCAAATAAACCTCCAGCATTTTTATTTGTACAAGATTGTTTATTTTTTGGTAAATTTAATATAATGAGAGAGACATTTTTATCCTTTCCTCCGCCGGATGTGAGTTATAAAGATGTTCATTATCATTTATCTAAACATTTTTTGTTTAATGATATATATGTTGAATCCACATACCCCATGATTTTTGATTATTTCATAATGAGAAGTGTTCATAGAGAATTTTTAGACAAAGATTTTGACACACAAAAAAGAATATCGATAGAATGGTGGGACGCTAAACATCGTAATAAAACACCAAATGAAACCATAAGATTATTAAAAGAAAAAAAATGAATAAATTAGTTATTTGCGGAGATTCATTCAGTATTGGTATCGGTTGTCATGATTTACATAATGAACCATACGGATCATTGTTATCCAAAAAATTAAATAAAGAACTAATTAATTTAGCTAAAGGGTCTAGTACGAACTTGTCAATTGCATTACAAGTTGAGTATGCAATTCGAAAGATAAAGAATATTGATTTATTAATAGTAGGAACAACTTGTTATCATAGAACTGAATGGTTTCCTGAAGACACTAATACTCTAATTCCACTTAATAATGAGAACGTAAATTATCACCAATATCCACCATATGGATATATGACATATCCATATTTATTAGATTACCCAATGAATAATGATATTGATTACAGAGGAGAAATGTTTACTGAAAATTATCATGGAATTATTGATTATGTTGATAATATATTAAATAAGAATATAACTGAATCGGGATATTTTAAAAAGTTTAAAAAAGAAGATGATAAAAAAATGAGATTACTCAAAGACTATTATCTTTATTTTTATGATGGAAGAATACAAAAACAATACGATATTGGACAAATAGTAATGTCACACAATTTATTAAAATATAATAAAATACCGCATATAATATTAAATGATAATGTGGATGATTTAAAATCTTATATTCCAAATGAAAATTTATTGAATATAAATTGGGGGGAGATGTCAAAAAAATATCCGGATGATTTAAAAACTTTACATACATCACATGAAGGACATAAAATTGTTTATGAAACGATTTTGATGAAATTATCAAATAACTTAATATGACAAAAAAATTGGTAACGTTAGTGGGTGGAATGTATAGAGAATTTGATGTTGCACATAAATCATGGAGTTTTTTAAACTATCCGGATTCCGATGTTTTTATTAGTACATGGAATAAAACATTTGAAATTAACGAAAAATTGAATACTCATATAGAAGAAGATGTGGATGAAAGTAGAATAAAAAAACACTTACCTAATGCAAACATAAAAATTAGTGAGGATACTACAAATTTCACTTACATATATAAATTAATTTATCATTGGAAAACCTTAGTTGATATGGTTAAAAAATCAGGTAATAAATATGATATTGCAATTCTAACCAGACCTGACTTTTGTATTAAAGAAAACATCAATTTAAATGAATTTATAGATGGCATAAATAATAGAAATATGTATTCATTAACAAATGTTGAAGTTCGTTCTGATTATCCGTTTATCTATGTTAATGACTGTTTTTTTATTTCCAAATACGAAAACATTGAACGAATGATTGACTCTCTCGATATTAAATCCGAATTTTACGATATACACATTTATTTATCAAAATACTTTATAGATAATAGAGTTTATGTGGAGTCAATTTCACCAAAATTAATCGAATATTATGTATGCAGATCAATACATAGAAAAACTCAAAATTTGGGTTTTTATGAAAATAAAAAGATAGGGATTGACTGGTGGGATATTAAAAATAAAGATAAAGTCTCTGATGAATTAATTGAAAATATAAAAAAATATGTATAATCTATTTATTTTAAATACGATATAAATGTACATCATTGGAATATCATCATATTATCATGATTCTTCGGCATGTCTTTTTAAAGACGGTAAATTAATGTTTGCTTGCGAAGAAGAAAAATTTACAGGTATTAAACATGATAATTCATTTCCACATAAAACAATTCAATATATCTTCCAAAAGTATAAATTAAAAAAAGAAAATATCGATACTGTTTGTTATTATGAAAATCCTGATTTGAAACTGAAAAGAGTTATCGATAATATAAAACCACAACTATTAAAAAATCCTATATATTCAATTAAATCGTATGTTAACATAAAAAAAAACATATCAGAACTTAAAAAAGAATTGTCCAAAATATCAAATAATATTTTTTATTCTAACCATCATGAATCACATTTATATTATTCATATTATTCTTCTGATTTTAATGATGCAATGGTATTATCGGTAGACGGTGTTGGTGAAGTAGATACTATAACAATGGGAATTCCAAATATTTTAAAAAATGGACTACATTATATGTCTATTGCAACATATCCACATTCCTTGGGTTTATTCTACTCGGCGATGACATCTTTTCTTGGATTTAGACCAAATGAAGGAGAATATAAAGTAATGGGTTTAGCTTCATACGGAGACTCAAATCGATTTATTGAACAAGTGAGAAAATTAATAAAATATGAAAATGGTTTAATTTGTGACATGGATGTTTTTACTTGGAATAAATCTAATAAAATAATGTTTAATGAAAAATTGGCCGAAATTATTGGTATAGAACAAAGATTACCCGAAGAAATAATTAATAAAGATCATCAGGATTTGGCCGCTGCGGTACAGAAAAGGTACGAGGAGATATTTTTTAAAATATTAAAAATCTCTTCAATGGTTGTTGATAACCATTCTAATCTTTGTCTAGGGGGTGGGTGTTCTTATAATGGTACCGCAAATGGTAAGATAACAGATAACTCAATTTTCAAAAATTTGTGGATTCCACCAGCACCGTCTGATGCTGGTTCTGCTATTGGTGCTTGTTTAAATTATTTAGTCAAGAATGATAAACTAAAAGAGAGATTAAATAAAAATCCTTTTATGGGTCCACAATATTATGATAATGATATCATTTCAGTCATTAAAAAAAATATTGGTAACAGATATCACAAATTTTATAGTGATTTAAAATTAAAAAAATTAATCGCTGAAGAACTAAAAAAAGGAAAAGTCATTGGATGGTATCGAGGACATTGCGAATTTGGTGCTAGAGCATTAGGAAACAGGTCTATATTAGCGAACCCAATGATAGACGGAATGAAAGATAGAATAAATAAAGTCATAAAAAAAAGAGAGGGTTTTAGACCATTTGCACCTATGGTGATTAAAGAAAAGCAAAACCAATTTTTTGAATTAAATAATGACATACCTTACATGAATCAAGTAGTAAAGGTTAAACCAGAATACGTTAAAATTCTCAATGCTGTTACACATGTTGATGGAACTGCTAGAGTACAAACAGTTTACCCTAATTCGAATATTCATGATCTTTTACTTGAATTTGAAAAAATCACAGGATATCCAATACTACTGAATACATCATTTAATGTTAAGGATAAAACAATGGTTCTTACACCTAAAGATGCTATGGATACCTTTTATGATACTGACATAGATATTTTGGTGATGGAAAATTATGTAATATATAAAAATAAAATATGAAAAAAATACTTACTTGGATTAATACACAAATAGAAAATTATAAAAGGAAAAAAAGACATAAGAAAAAACTTGAAGAGTTAAAAAAAAGAGATCCTTTTATTTATAACCATTAATTTGGTATTTTAATATATTTTTATTATATTATGTAATATGATATATTGGTTTACAGGTCAACCAGGTTCGGGAAAAACTACACTAGCCAAAGCTTTGGAGTCTCAATTGTTCCCTAAAAAGACAATACACATTGACGGCGACGACATCAGAGATATTTTCCAAAATAAAGACTATTCTGAAAAGGGGAGAATAAAAAATATAGAAAGAGCACAAGAATTGGCTCTTTTTTTATCGAAAAAAGGATATAATGTTTTAGTATCCTTAGTTTCACCATATAGAAATCAAAGAGAAGAGTTTAAAAACAAAACAGACGTTACTGAGATTTATGTACATGCTTTTACTGATAGAGGTAGAACTCATTTCCACGTACCTAATTATGAACCACCATTAGAGAATTTCATTGATATTGATACAACGAATTCAACAGAAATGGAATCTCTCAGAGAGATATTAAAAAAAATTAAATTATGAAGAAAAAATATGCCTTATTTATTGGTCGCTGGCAAAATTGGCATGACGGTCACGAATGGTTAATTAGACAACAATTAGATAAAGGTAAACATATATGGTTAGCAATTAGGGATGTTGAAAAAGATGAAAATAATCCGAGAACCGCAAAAGAAATTTTTTGGTCATTAGTCGATGTTCCATTTTTCAAAGATAATAAAGACAAAATTTTTGTTTCGGTGATTCCTGATATTGAATCGGTGAATTATGGTAGAGGAGTTGGATATGACGTAATATATCACGAACCACCAAGTAATATTGCCGAAATTAGTGGTACAAAAATAAGAAAAGGAGAAATCGATGGTAGAGGTAAAAAGACATCTAGCGAAATCTATTAGTTATAGGTTTATCGGAACCATAACAACAATAATATTAACATTGTGTGCGGGATTACCATTAAAATGGGCGGGAATGGTAGGTGTGGGTGAGTTGATTATAAAACCAGTTATATACTTTATCCATGAAAGGATATGGTATAAATGGATAAAATTTGGATTAAAAAAAGATAATGTTAGTTGAAAATAAATTCTTGTTCCTTAGTTTACCTAGATGCATTTCGACCGCGTTCTATGTATCTTGTATGAAACAAGGATTAGATGTAAAAAGATTAAATAGTCAGATTGATAAGGACAATAGTAAATTAGATTTAACCAATCCTAAAGATATTATACAATTATCTCATGCTCACGAATCAGTTAGTGAACTTAAAAATTCATTTGGTAAGAACTATCCAATAATAACAGTAAAAAGAGACAAATACGAAAGGTTTTATTCTTTCTATAAGAAATTCTGCAAAGAATTGATTGATAATAGATTTGGAATAGAGATGAGGGATTATTTTGATTATTTCACTCAAATAGAACCTAAAATATTTTTTGATTACGGTGATTTAAAATTAAATTCAGATTACAATGAAATCACCACAAATTTTAAAAAATTACACAATATAGATTTTTCCGCATATAATAATAAGATACAGTACTCTTTTAATTCTTTGATTTTTTTTATGTTAAAACCAGTATCTCACTGGACTGAATATGACCCAAATTTAGTGTGGTTTGACATGAAGGATTTGAAAAAATTGGAATTGTGGGTATCGGACATAACAAACAAAGATTTTAAACTGGAAAGAGTGAATTCTTCAAATCATAAAGAACTTAATCCTAAAATGGTTATTGATTCCGAATTTATAGAGTTATATGATAGGTTATACGGAAATTATGATTTAGATACCAAAATAAACAGAACTTTGTTATAATTATAATAAGAAATATATATTAAAATGAAAGGATTATTAATTGGTAGTGATTTTATAAAAGACACAAACGGTGATTTAAAATTATTAGAAATAAATACAAATGCGTTAATTGAAGTTAAGGAGTTACCAAATATGAATTTTGACCTCCTTTTCAATTTTATGTCATCAAATTCATTAACTGAAATTCATCTTATTTCAAATAAAGATGGTTTGAATAGTCAGTTAGAAAATGAATGTAACAACAGAGGAATTACTTTTGTTTTACATCAAACAACGAAGGATTCTATTGTTGTCCCATTCGTTGAGGATTTACCGAATAGATTTATATTAAGGGTTTCATATGACTCAACTTCAATTGTTGACGATGAATATGCAACAAATAATAGAAATACTTTAGATTTAGTTAGAGGTACGTCATTAGAATCACCTCATTATTTCGATTCAAATTTTGATACATTGACGGCGATATTTACACCATCAATAAATAATGAACCGAATTATATTGTTAAGTCTAATTTACCGAATTACGATAAGAAACTACTACCTCAATTATATAAAATAGATACATTAGAAGAACTTGAAACTTTAAAAAATAGTTTATCACCAAATGAGTATATATCAAAATATATTGCTAATAGTGTATTAACTGAGAATTGGGGTGAAAGACATTTTGTATATAGAAGTGTTGATATAGTTGCAGGTTCTTCTCTTGAACATCATTTACATTTGGGATCATATAAGAGACTTGCTCAATCATCAAAAGGTTTTTTTGGTACAAATCAATATGACACCACCAAGAAATTATGGAATGGACAAAGAATTGAGTATATAACAAATTATACATTACAAAATAAAGAGGCAATAATTTTAACTAATGAAGATAGTGTATTGGATGTAAATAACAATTGGGTGCTTGTAAGTAATTTATTACTTGGTGATACTTTAAACTCCGCTTTCTTAGAAGGGTTACCTGAGGATGAGGCATATCAGTTCCAACATTGGAATGGTACGTGGGATTCTTTAAGTCAGAGTTTTTCTATTGAACCAACGCAAATTCAATCAATTGTAAATGTATCTGAAGAAGATTTTTATTATAAAATAAAGTTAGAGAATGGGATAGAATGGGTTGATGTACAAGATGCTTATTTTTTAATTGAGGACACATCAAATATTGTTTATTTTAAAAGAGCAAAAAGATTGGTTGTATCGGATAAAATAATTGTTTGGAATAAAACAACACAAGTATTGGATAAATTATCTATCACAAATATTTGGGTAGGATTCGGAAGTAGAACAGGAATATTACTTGACGTTGAACCTAAAGATTTGTTTATTGTTGACTTGAATGAATCACTCGGAGTTATACAACACAACGTTGGTTTGTGTTCATGTACAACAACAGTTGCTGCACGTAACTGTCCTGGATGTCCTGGTAATTTATACGGTTACACATGTTCGGCAAAATGTAATGCAGGATGTGCTTATACATGTACCAGCAATTGTTATGGTTGTCAAAATTGTTCTTTTTGTAAAGGCGGAACTGTATCTTGCACATGTTCTGATATTAATCTTAAGAAAAATATCAAATTTATTGGATTATCACCATCAGGAATTAAGATGTATCAATTTGAATACAAAAATCCTAAAAAATATGGAAAAGGTGTGTTCCTTGGTACAATCGCACAAGAACTCATTGGTACAAAATGGGAAACGGCGGTTAAGAAAAATAAAAATGGTGAATTATGTGTGGACTATTCACAGATAGATGTTAAATTTTTAAAAATAAAATAATATGGGAGAAGAAACATTTGTAGAACTCACTAACGGAAGTTTAAGTGATCATTTTGAAAATAAAACAGAACCAACAACAATTGTTGAAGACTCAGATTGTTCTGTTGCTTTCGGTGTGTTTTTAGAAGAATTAAGAAATAAACATATTGGTTAATTTATGATTGGAAAAATTGTAAAAAATATAATTAAAAACCCTAGTCAAATTGTGACTATAACCAATGCTTGGATTACTGCTGCAAATCCTACTTTGGAACAAAAAGAATTGGCTGAAAGAAGATATGAAATATGTTTGGGTTGTGAACATTTTAGAGAAAAAAGAAAAATGACAGGAGAACCATATTGTGCGGAATGTGGGTGTCCAATGAAAAAAAAGATATTTACAAACGTTTTTAATGAATGTCCGATTGGTAAATGGAAAGAAGTTGATTCCGATTCCAAATATGACAAATTTTTTAAAAGAGATATCCCAATCAAAAATACTAAAACATTGTTTTAATAATGAAAGGTAATGAAAAACTAGTATTTGGTGATGGTATAATTCAAATACTAAACGACAATCCAAAGTCCGCTGTTATGCATTATGGTGAGAAACCATTAATGGAAAAACTTGCGGAAATTGTTACAAGAAATGGTGGAGATATATTAGAGATAGGTTTTGGATTACATTTGTCCGCAGATGGAGTCCAATCAAATCCTAATGTTAAATCACATACTATAATTGAAATACATCCTGAAATTTATAAAGAAGCAATCAAATGGGCTGAAGATAAACCAAATACGAAAATATTATTTGGAGATTGGGTTGATATTATACCAAAATTAAATCAACAATATGATGGTATATTACACGATACTCATTTGGATAAAAATATTTTAGAATTTTTAAATTCAATACATCATATCTGTAAGCAAAACACAATAGTCGGATTTTTTGAATATCCAATAGTAGATAAAAGATTCGATGCTATAAGGTTTAAAATTGATGAAGATTATTATAACAAAATCCCATACAAGGAAAATAAATATTTTATTTTAAATCAATTTGAAATTAAGTATACTACATATATTGATGGTGAGTTTGTAAGAACTTCTGGTGTTAAAAATATAATCTAATGTTTATCACGTTATTATGTGAACCAAGAAGTGGATCTACAAATTTGGCCAATTGGTTTTATAGACAAAATGATTTCACGGTTCTATTTAATCCTGATGATAACCCTAAAGGACATACAAAAAATAAATGGTACCAAAACGGAATTAATCCAAAAGAATATGAATATAAAACAAATCATTTATTGGTTAAAGAAGACTATTACCAATTTAAGAATTACGATGATTTTATTAGTGCGTCCGATAAAGTAATATTACTATACAGAGAAGATTCTATTACTCAAATTGAATCATGGGTCAATGCAAAAAAAACAAACAATTGGCATTCAAAATGGGTATATAAAAAAAAATTTGAGGATAAGGAAGAAGAATTGTTTTTTACGGAACTTAAAAATTCATTTAAAGAAAATTACCTTAACAAGGATTACTTTAAAATTTCGTATGAAGATTTATATCAACGTAATATGATAGATAATTTAATAGATTATTTATCTATCGATAGTTTAAAAAATAATAAATTTCCTGTTGGAGATAAATACAGAATAAATGCTGATTCACCAAGAAATATTATTTAATCAAGAAGAATGTGAATTAATTATAAATTTAAATAAACTGAATTTAGATAAAAATCACTCCTACAATCGATATTATGTGAGTTCCACCTTAATGATTAATGATGATAATAGTTGGATTTTCAAAAGATTAAAAGATTTTTTCGAAAGAGTAGTACCACATAAAATTAAAAAAGAAAAAACACAAATTCATTTTCATGAATTTGATAAAGGAAGTTGGTTTGGTATTCATAATGATGTTAGAGATGAAAGAATTTTTGGTTTAGGTGTTCTACTTAACAATGATTTTATTGGCGGAGATTTTATTTTCTATGTAAATGATTCGATTGAGATTGAAAAAAAAGTTGGTAACAGTTATATTTTTGATGTCAGAATTAACCATGAAGTTAGAGAAGTTAAAGAAGGAAAAAGAAAAACATTATTGATGTTTTTAAATAATAAGGATTTGTCTATGGTAAATCAAAATTTAATATGATAACATATAAACTTAATCCTGAATATTTTAATCATCTTGAAACAAAATATAAAATTGTTAGAGTAACAAACTCAAATTATCATTATTATTATCAATTAGTTAATGACTCAATAAAATATTTTCATGATGAAATAGATTGGGGAGACATGTTTAACACAACAGATGCGTTAAAAAGACTTAAAAATAATATGGTGATGTATATTGGATTAATGGATGCCGATGTTTTTGGTTATGTTTGGTTTGATGATTATATAGATGGTAGATTCTTATTCAATTTATTTGTAAGAAATAACGTAACGGAAAAAAAATATACAGGTAAAGAGTTTGTTTCTGATATTATATATCGATTTGAATATGATAAAATTATTTATTGTGAGGTTGATGAATGGAATGAAAAATCGATAAAATTATTTGAAAAATTAGGATTTATTAGACATTGATTTTAAGATATTTTTTTCTTAAATTTATGTTGATGAATATATTAGTACACACCTCATTTATTGGAGATACGGGTTACAATAATCACGCTCGTTCATTTTTTACCGCTTTAAACAAATATCACAACGTTAAAGTCAGAAATTATACTGTAGGAAGTACATGGAAACAATATCACGAAAGATGTCATGATACCGAACCGTACATGACAGACGAGATAAGAGAAATGTTAATACTTCAAACATTAATTAACAATGATTTTAGTACATCAGATTATCCTTTATATGGTTATGACGGTTCATTTAAACCAGATGTACATATCGTTTTAAATGATGTTAATCATAGTTATTTTAGTGAGCATTACAATGGATATACCATAGGATATAACGTGTGGGAAACCACAGAATATCCTGTAGATTTTTTTCAAAAAATATTGAAGTTTAATGAGTTTTGGGTACCTAGTGAATGGCAAAAAACAAATCTAATAAAACAAGGTTATCCCGAACATAAAATATTTGTTGTACCAGAAGGAGTTGATGGTGAAACATTTAAACCATCCGAATCGATTAATAAATCCGAGGAGTTTAAATTTCTTTTATTTGGTAGATGGGAATATCGTAAATCAACTAAAGAAATTATCGAAACATTTACCAAAATTTTTCATGAAAATGAACCGGTAAAATTAGTAGTATCAGTTGATAATAATTATGCAACTGATGGAATGAAAAATACGGAAGAGAGATTAGAGAAATATGGTATAAAAAATAAAAATATTGAAATACTTCATTTTCCTGATAGAGAAAGATATATTGATTATTTGAAAAATGGTGATGTTTTTGTTTCATGCGCAAGAAGTGAGGGTTGGAATTTACCTTTAATTGAATCTATGGCTTGCGGAACCCCATCAATATATTCAAATTGGGGTGCTCAATTACAATTTGCCAAAGGATTAGGTATACCGGTTAAAACATTACATGAAGTTCCTGCTAGAACACAAGACCCATCTTTTGTTGGTAATTATATTGAACCTGATTATATTGATTTGTCAGTCAAAATGAGAGATGTTTATGAAAATTATAAGATACATAAATTGAGGGCGGTTAAAGAATCAAAAAAAATAAGAGATGAATTTTCATGGGATAAAATTGCAAAAAATGTCGCAGATAGATTGCAATTAATTGACGATAAAAAATCAAATTATGTTTTTATAACCACGGGTAATGAGGGTTATATGCCGGTCATAGAGAAATTGGTTAAATCGTTGAATGAATTTTCAAAGGCAAAAATTATAGTGTATGGAGTAGATTGTGATGTACCGTTTAATTATCCAAATCTAATTAAGAAAAGATTTAGTCCTCCGAAATATTCAGAACATGATAGATGGTATTGGAAACAATACGCATGTATTGAATCATTAAATGAAAATTATGAAAATTTTATTTGGATTGATGGGGATGTTGTTGTTAACTATAACGTTGACGATATTGAAAAATATTTTAAAGATATTGAAAACTATCCATTATCTGATATACACAGACAAGAAGAATTTTATGGATATTTCACAATAGACAATTTAACTGAATCACAATCATTTAATCAACATTTATCTGAATTAATGAATGTTAAAAAGTCTTTACCATATGCACATGTATGTATGTTCATATATAATAAAAGATGCTTATGGTGGTTCAATGAAATTATACAAACATATAAGTCAATTAAATTAAAAGAATATAGTAAGTATTTTTTATGGAATGATGAAGGTATTGACAATGCGTTGAGATGGAAGTATAATTTCAAAAAACATTTACCTCTTTCTAATTTTGATACCTCATCATATGATGGAGACTTAGGACAAACATCAAAACAATTAGATGATTTTTATACATTTTGGAATGTAAATAACAAATACAATTTCAATAGGATTTATGGATATCAATATGTACCAAAAGACAAATCAACTATTTTGTATTTTCATGGAAACAAAAATGATTACAATTCAGATAAAATGATTGAGTTCATAAAACTTAAAAGAGATAATAATTTTTATGAATCTGAATACTTTTATTTAAATAAAACCACTTTACTTAATTTAGGTGAAATAAAAAATGTTGAAGGATCAACAATGGAGATTGCTGAAAAGTATGGATGGGCACATGCAATATATCACGAAATATATAATTTACAAGATTATTATTTTGAAAGAAGAAAGACAATTAATAAAGGAGACGTTGTAGTTGATTTAGGTGGTAACATTGGGGTGTTCAACAGATGGGCATATTCTCAAGGGGCTTCTAAAGTCATTTCTTTTGAACCAGATAAAAGATACTTTGAAGTTTTATCAATGAACTCCAACCCAAATAGTATATTGTTTAATGCAGCAATGTCCGATAAAATTGGTCAAATTGATTTATATGAAAGCAATCATTTAGGTGGGTCAAATATATTCATTTCCAACACTTCAAATGTGAAACATTATCCTGTTAGAACATATACTTTAGATTATTTGTTTGAGAGTAAATTAGTTGAAAAGATAGATTTTCTTAAAATAGATATTGAAGGTGCCGAACAACTAGTACTACAGGGGATATCTGACGATAATCTTAGAAAAGTTAAAAACATAGGAATGGAGTATCATCATGCACATTTAGGGTTTGATGATGAACTAAGAAATAATATGATAACAAGATTAAATAATTTAGGTTTCCATTCGTATCTTTTATACCTTGGAAACAATAATCAATTACAATTAATATATTTTTGGAGATGAGTTTATTAAACGAAATAGGACTAAAACACGGGACAGACAAAGCATCAGAAGTTCATGATTATTTAAATAAGTATAATAAGTATCTTCCTTTTGATAGACCACAAGAATTAAAAATTTTGGAAATTGGAGTATTAAATGGTGAATCCATTAAGACATGGAAAGAGTATTATTATAAATCACAAATAATTGGAATTGATATCAATCCTGAATGTAAGAAATATGAAGAAGAAAGGGTCACAATTGAAATTGGTTCACAAATTGATGGTGAATTTTTAAAAAAAGTAGTTGATAAACATGGACCATTTGATATGATATTGGATGATGGTTCACATATAAATTCACATGTTATATATTCATTTGAACAACTATGGAAATCCGTAAAATCAAAAGGTGTATATGTAGTGGAAGATGTTGCAACATCATATTGGGAACATTATGGTGGGAAAATTAGAACACCAGGTACGATGGTGGAATATTTCAAAAATACAATAGATGAAGTTAATTTTGCTGGTGAAATAATTGAAAATAAACCAAACGCAAACGCAAGAAGAGATGATTATCTTTTAGAACAATTTAAAAGAAAAGGATATGAGTGTAATGGTATCCATGCGGAATCGATTAATTTTTTAAACGGAATAATAATATTAACTAAAAGATAATGGCACACAAAGAGCAAAGAGATTTTTGTTTAAGAGTAAAGGAAAAATTACCCGAATATTTTAAAAATAAAAGAGTACTGGATATCGGATCATTAGATATCAATGGTAGTAATAGAGATTTATTTGAAGATTGTAACTATTTGGGTATTGATGTTGGTGAGGGTAAGAATGTAGACTTAATAAGTGTCGGTCATCTGTTTGATGGACCGGATAACTTTTTTGATACAATCATATCAACAGAAGTTTTTGAACATGATATGTACTATGAAAAAACAATTAAAAATGTAATGAGAATGTTAAAACCTGGTGGTTTATTCTTATTTACATGTGCAGCACCTGGTAGACCTGAACATGGGACAAGAAGACAAGGTGAATGGTGTGCACCATTGTTGTTACAAATATCTGAAGAGTGGGCGGATTATTATAAAAATTTGGATGAACCTGAAGTTAGAAAAATTGGTGGATTTAATGAAACATTTCCTGATTGTCATTTTGAATTAAATAACATTTATTTGGAAATACCCGCAGATTTATATTTTTATGGAATAAAAGGTGGTGAAAAATATTTGTTAAGGAACATCGAAAATCATTTACCTAAAGAACAATGGAATGATCATGTTTTTATAATTGATTGTTGGCCGGATAATGAATCAAAAGAAAATGATTTATTGAGCTTAATAAAGATATTGAAATCATATAACATAGACATTATATTATCAGGACATTATCCTATAAAACCTGAAATACAAAAAATGGTGGATTATTACATATATGATAAAAATAATTCACTTCTAATGTCAGATGAATTTGAGTCTCATTCTGTTGCAAGTGGGAGATGGTCCGATATGCCTGAGTGGATTGTTGATAACCAACATGAATTTCACCATGATTATGCTATATGGGAAACCATGAAAAATACTTTTAATTTTGCAAAGTATCTAAATAAAAAATATATTCATTTTTTTGAGTATGATAATATCCCTGATGTTGTTCAATATAGACAATCTTTCTTGGAAAAAATACACCTATATGATGCAATATTATATGAATATACTTCAGATTCAATAAAAGGTGCACATCTAAATCCATTTTGTGCGACTTACATCTTCTCAATAAAAACTGATGTTGGATTAGGTGTAGTAAATCAAATAAATAACAAATTTGAATATTTTACAAACAAACCTAAGGGATGGCAATTAGAGAGAGTATTTTTAAATTGTTTAACTAAAATAACAAACAATATACATATATCAGAATATATTTCAAACAATGATGAATTGAACACACAAGCTGTTTGGAATAGAGATGGTATGAGTAGAAATGGAGGTAAGTTTCAAATTTATCTTGGTTCCGATGAAATAAATGAACTATATATTCATTTAATTTCGGGCTTTCACGAAGTCGATGCGGATAAAGATTATTTGATTGAAATTGAATATGACAATGTTAAAAAATTCACATTATTAAAAAAGAAAGAGATGTTAATTGAACATCTTGGTGAATATAAAAAAGGAAAAAGAGTTAAGGTATATTATCAAGGTGTGGAAGTTTTTAATGAATTTCTATATAAAGATGTCAATGATTTTTATAAAATAAATAAAATAATTTTTAAGAACAGAAAAATAGAAAGTAAACCACCACAAGGTTTAACGATTAATTTCATAGATGGTGCTTACTTACAAGTTATAGATGATGGAAATAGAAAATACGATATCAATTTTATAGATAAAAAAACAAATCTTAGTTTATATAATCCATTAATAAATGGAGGATGGTGGTGTAAAAGTTCAATAAGATATTTTGTTGATTGGAGGATTCAAATTAAATCAGACAATTATAGTACTTACTATGACCTTGATTTGTCAGGACAAAGAGTGTTAATTTCTTTTGAATCTAAATCGTTAGGTGATAATTTAGCTTGGATTCCATATGTTGAAAAAATGAGAGTAGATAGAAATTGTAAAATTATCTGTTCAACATTCTTTAATGAACTTTTTATTGATCAATATCCACACATTGAATTTGTTCACCCTGGGTCAACAGTACATAATATATACGCACAATACCGTATTGGCATATTTAAAAATGATAAAAATGAAGTAGACACTAATTTTCACCCAAGTGAACCAAAAAAATTACCTCTCACAAAAGTGGCTTCAGACATTTTAGGTTTAGAGTATGAAGAATTAAAACCTAGATTACCAAAATACGGTACACAAAAAAAGAAAAGAGTCTCAATTGCAATTCATTCAACTTCACAATGTAAATATTGGAACAATCCGAATGGTTGGCAAGAAGTGGTTGATTATTTGATAAAACTTGGATATGAAGTCAGATTACTATCAAAAGAAGAAGATGGATATATGGGAAATAAAAATCCCAAAGGAGTTGTTCAACAACCACCAAGTAATTTAAAAGAAATTTTGAGAGTTATACAGGAATCAGAACTATTCATTGGTATTAGTAGTGGTCTTAGTTGGTTATCATGGGCTGCGGGTACCCCAACTGTGCTGATATCAGGTTTTACTGACGATTATTTAGAACCTAAAAATGGAATTAATAGGGTAATAAATAAGAGTGTTTGTAACGGATGTTGGCATGAACACGACTTTGATGCTGGTGATTGGAATTGGTGTCCTAAACATAAAAATACACCTCGTCAATTTGAATGTTCTAAAACAATAACATCACTTGATGTTATTAATCAAATTAATCTAATTTTATCTTAAAATAGATTTTAACGTGTATTTATCTAGGTATAATATTATATTTAGATGAAAATATTCGATGGTATAGCCTCAGGTTCATTTCAGGTACCCAATTACCCATCAAATCCATCAGGTGGGTTATCAGGTTCACTTTATTACAATACAGTAGATAAAAATCTATATAGGTATGATGGTGCTTCATGGGTTTCAGGTGTAGGTGGTTCAGGTTCTTCTGGTACATCGGGAACAAGAGGTACTTCAGGTACGAGTGGAAGTTCTGGTACTTCAGGTTCAAGTGGGTCATCAGGTACCAGTGGAAGCAGTGGAAGTTCTGGTACATCAGGTTCTAGTGGATCATCCGGAACAAGAGGTACTTCAGGCACAAGTGGTTCTTCCGGTACATCAGGTTCTAGTGGTAGTGCCGGCACAAGTGGAACATCGGGTGCAGCAACAATTAATAGTAATACTGATAATTACGTTATAACCGCCACCGGTACCGCCGGTTTAATACAGGGAGAACAAAATTTACAATTTAATGGATCTACGTTATCGGTGACAGGAAGTATATTACCTGGTGCCACAACAACTTATGATTTAGGTAGCACATCTTTTAGGTGGAATGTAGTTTATACGGGTGACCTTTCATTAAAAAATGAATACGGTGATTGGACAATAGTTGAGGGTGAAGATGATTTATTTATCTATAATAATAAAAAAAATAAGGTATATAAATTTAATTTAATTGAGATTCCTATTGATCAGGCCCCCTCAAAAAAATTATAAATTATGGAAAATAGACGTTTTATTATTTTTGATTGTAGTGAAATATGGAAAATAGATTTCAATGAAACGATTGAAAAAACACCAACATCTCTTAGAATATCAGTTGATGGAAATAAAACATTTGTTAAATACGATGGACCAAAACCATCTTCATTGTATAATTTAACAACGTCTTCACAAGAATACACTTATGAAGAAATAATTAATATATTATCTACTGAAGAATGGATGAGACCCTTAACACCTTAAATTATGCCAATAGATATTGATGGAAATATTCTTAATTCAACTGGGATTACAAGTACAGGTATTTTCAGAAGAAGAATCATAAGAGATGGATTGATATGTTATTTAGATGGTGCGGATGAAAATTCATATCCTGGTACTGGTACAACTTGGACTGATTTAAGTGGAAATGGATACAATGGTACGTTTGTTGGTGGTGTTACGTTTAATGGTGGTGTAAGTGGAGGTGTTATTGTTACAAATGGAACAAATGGATATATAGATGTATCAACACCTAGTTTAGCATCAACTGGATATACGGTTTTTGGTGGGGCTAAATATGTATCTACAGTAAGTGGAACGGGTAGAATTTTTTCTGCGAGAAACAATAACTGGTTAATGGGTTGGTGGAGTGGAAGAACTGAAAATTATTATGCAGAAGGATGGGTTACAAATGCTAGTGGTACAGGTACTTTAGATACTAATTTTAGAATCATTGCAGTTACAGGTGATGTGAGTAGAGATTTATATACAATATATGTGAACGGTAATGCAACAACAACAAACAATACTGGAGGTAGTGCGGGACCAAATCAATTTAGATTAGGTTCATATCAGGGTGCAAGCGAATGGGCAAACGCACAAATAAGTTTTTTTCTTGTTTACAATCGTGTATTAGAAAGAAATGAAATCTCACAAAATTATGAAGCATTAAGGGGGAGATTAAGTTTATAAATTATGCCAATAAACATAAATGGAAATATAATATCATCAGGAACAACAAACTCATCCGGAACAATTGTCAATTACCCGAATATTGTTCTTTCAGGTATGACCTTGTGGTCGGATGCGGGTAGATCTTTTTCATATTATGATACAACATATTATGATTGTGGTTATGGGTGTCAGTACTATTCAACAAATCCAGGATGTACAAATTGTAACACATATTGGTTGGATATGTCAACAAACTATTATAGGGGAACGTTAACTAGTGGTCCGACATTTAATTATCCTAAAGGTGGTTATTTTTCATTTGATGGAACAAATGATTGTATAATCTTTAATCCCGCCTCTTCAGGAAGTACAACAGGTAATTTTACATTTGGTGGGTGGGTTAATCCCAACTCATCTACCGCAAATAAAATATGGATATCAAGAGGAAGGGATGGTGCAGGAAGTGGTTGGAGTATGTATATCGGAACAAGTGCTGCCGGTAATCCATTATTTTCAGTTGTAACAACTTCTGGTGGTGCTACAGCCTTTAGTGCTCAAGGAACTACTGTAATGTCTACAAACACATGGTATTATGTAATGGGAACTTGGACTGCAGGGTCAAATCTAAAAGTTTATCTTGATGGGGTATTAGAAAACACAACGAATACAACCACCACTAGTTTAAGAACATCAACTGAAGGTATTGTTGTTGGTAGTGTGTCTACAACTATTTTTTATAATGTTAGTGTCGCAACAGTACAAGTTTATGATAGAGTGTTAACTGATAGTGAGATATTACAGAACTACAATTCAGATAGACAGAGATTCGGAAAATAACTATTTATTGTTGATAAACTAATAATATGGGGTTTAATTTACTTAGCGCAAGTCCATCTATTGTTGAATCTACAACGTTCACGTATGAAGGTTCAGGATATAAACATAATTATGGTGATGGTAGTTCAATAAATTTTCCGGCACAATCTGGATACCATCTAAAAATGATGTACCCAAGTAAAACTAGTGGTTTTTACTGGATTAAATCTCCAAAAATGCCAACAGCTCTATCGATGTACGTAGATATGACAGAAGAAGGTGGAGGTTACGATTTTTATTTTATAACTGGAGGGACTTCTGTGACGGGAGTAACTCAAACAAATGGTGGTACATCATTGGGGTTAGATTTGGTCATGCCAAGAAGTACGTATCATTGGAGAGCCATGGTTAATGCTGTTAATGGACAAAGACCGGCTGGAACATTTAATGATTATTTCCAAACATGTTATGGTGTCTATTCACCGACATCAAATGTTAATGATACAACAAAATTGATGAGGTCAAATTGGTATAATCCATCAGGAGCACCTGCAACGTCAACTACAAATTATAGAGTGAAAGATGGTGGTAGATGGTGGTTAAGAGATAACACATTTACACAACCAAGTGGAGATTATACTGCAAATGGATTATTAGGTTTAGTGGCTGCTGGAAATACAATTGCGAATCCATATTTATTGGCGGATATTCAGTTTAATGATCAAACCGCAAACTATTCAACAGGAAATTTTTATTTAGTATCAACTAATTTGAAACCCTAATATCTATTTTCATATTACCTATTTCATATAACCCCTTATCATAATTTGATAATATCATTCTTAATTTAATTAAAGTATCATAATCAATTTTTGTATCAAAAATATCCATATAAATCATAACATCAACATCATCCGTATTTTTATATTTTTCGAGTAAATTGAAACTTGTGGTTGGTTGTTCAGATTCTATATATTTTTCAGGAATTATATCTACTTTGATTTTATCAAAAAATGGTTCAAGATTGATTGATAGATATTCATCTTTTGTGGTTAAACCAATTTTTATTTTATTATACTTAAAATTATCTAATCTCCAATATTCCATTAGATTAAAAATACCCATCGGAGTTCCCCATTTTCTAACAAAATTTTTATTAGAACATAATTCAAAGTTTTGCCTATTCTGTTTCATTTCTTCACTAAATCGAGACGTTTGTGAAACAAAATGGTATGTAATTGCAGATTCACAGGTTTTCAACTTATAACCTTTTAATGCACATCTTAACAAAAAATCATCATCTTCACAAAAACAAGGAAAAAATGTGTTACCATCGAATCCACCCACATTATCAAATACTTTTTTATACCCACTCATAAAAAAAACAGCACCATCATATAACTCATCTTTTTTATTATTTTCAATTACATATTTTTCAAATTTTTCATAGTCGAAATTAGCGAACTCACTACCACAATCTAATAGTACCTTACCAGGTCTATTGTGACCAACAAAAATGGGAGGTTCTATGGTTGTATAGGATAATACCATATCTTCATTCAATAATCGATTTATCGACTCTAAAAACCCTTTACCGATGACCATATCATTATGAATCAAAACTAGCTTAGATGTTTTAACCAAACCAATAGCATTGTTGTACGTTTCAGAAAAAGAAATTCTTTCCTTAACATGTATAAATTTTAAATTTATATCGTTCAATGAATTTAACCATTCTTCAGTACCATCGGTAGAACCACCACTACATATTGAAAATGGTTCAGTTGGATATAACTCACGAATTCTTTTGTAACACTCTTTAGTTAAATTTAACTTATTATAAACCGCTAAAACAAATGTAATATCCATATTAAATAACAGAATGTAAAATTAGTTCATGTAATATTTCAACAACACCATAATCATTACTGTCAACCCAAAAATGTATCAAAGAATCACTCCCAAATTTATTTTTCAATTCATTTTCTTTTGAAAATCCTGACATTGTAATCATTGGTATTTTATTTTCTTTACAGAAATTTGCAGTATTGGTTATGTTTTTTGAATTACCTGATGACGAAATTAATATAACAAGAGTTGTATTGGATGCGAATTGTTCAACAAACATTTTGTATGAATTTTCCCACCCATAATCATTTGCATAACAACTCATTCTAGCTGAATCACCAAAACAAATTGCTCTTTTGTTTAACATTTTTGTGTAATCCTCGGAAATGTGTTGACTTATTGCATTACTACCTCCATTACCTAATATTATAATATCTTTATAAAATAATATAATTCGTCTCAATTCATTTAAATCATCCTGATTTAAATTTTCAAAACATTTTTTAAATTCATTTAAATTCATAAAATCGGTTTATAAAATATAAGAATTAATTGGTAATAATACAAGAAGTAATTTTTTTTTGTTATATTAATATAAAATTTTAAAATGGAAAGACCAAAAACAATATTTTTGGATATAGATGGTACACTGGTAAAACATAAACCACTTTGTGAAAATACATTACCTGACAGCAAATTAGAATTACTTGATGGAACTTTAGAAAAATTAGCTGAATGGGATTTAAAAGGTTATAGAATTATATTAACCACTGGTAGAAAAGAATCATTAAGAAGTGCCACAGAAGAACAATTAAATAATTTAGGTATTTTTTATGATATTCTAATTATGGGTATTGGTGGTGGTGATAGGATATTAATTAATGATAAAAAATCAGATGGTAGAATTACAGCGTTTGCTGTATGTCCTGACCGAAATAAAGGAATAAAAGATATTAACATATAATGAAAACAGTATTAAAACCTTGGGGAAAGGAAGAATGGTTGGAATTAAATGAATCCTATTGTTATAAAAGAATTTATATAAACAAAGGATATAAAACCTCATTACAATATCATAATTTTAAAAGAGAGACAAATTACATAATTTCAGGAGAAGCCGAAGTTTGGTTGGAGAATGATGAAGGTATTGTTGAGAAAAAATTAATGAAGTCTGGTGAATTTTTTAATGTGACCCCACCCAAAAAACATAGGGTTATTGCATTAACAGATTTGATAATGCAAGAAGTATCAACACCTGAAGTGGACGATGTGATTAGAATTGAAGATGACACAAAAAGACCTGATGGTAAAATAGAAGGTGAACATAAATCACCCGCAGTTTTGATTTTATGTGCTGGTCTCGGAACAAGGTTAAAAGACTTAACCAAACATGTTAACAAAACTTTATTACCAATTAACAATAAGGCAATCATATCCCACATAATAAATAAATTTCCAAGTGATTTTGAGTTTATAATTGCACTCGGATATAAAGGGAATTCAATTAAAGAGTATTGTAATATTGTTCATCCAAATATTAAATTTAAATTTGTTGATATTGAAAATTATGAAGGTGAGGGTACGGGACCTGGTTACAGTGCGTTGATGTGTTCTGATTATCTACAAAGACCATTTTATTTTATAACTGGAGATTGTTTAATTGATTCTCCTTTACCACACATGGATGGCAACTGGTTAGGAGTTTACCCAACATCATTTTCTGAAAAGTATTCAACAATTACAACGGACGAGAATAATAATGTTTTATCGTTTGTAAATAAATCTGAAAAGGGTAACGATTTGGCCTTTATCGGTCTCGCATGTGTTTTTGATTATGAAATATTTTGGAAAGAATTAAAAAACAATATGAGAAATGGTGAAATAGTGCACGCGTTTGAAAATGTGCAAAACTATTCATCATTAAAAATAAAAAAATTAAAATGGTTTGACACCGGTAATTTAGATGATTTGAGTAAAACTAAAGATTTTTATAATGATGAACCATTATCACTTCAAAAAAATAATGGTGAAATTACATACAATGACAACGGTAAATTCTTAAAGTTCATACCCAACAAAAAAATATTAAACGATAGAGTAATCAGATCAAACAAATTAAATAACTTAATACCAAAGAATTTTGGGTACACCGACAATTTTATTTATTATGATTGGGCAGAGGGAAAGTCATTATACGAACATGATAAGTTAACATATTATGTTACATTTTTAGAAGAATTAAAAGGTAGATTAGATAATAAAATTATAAATTCAGTCAATGACATCAATACTTTTTATTATGAAAAAACCCACCTGAGAATGAGGATGTTTTTAAATGAAAGTTCTCAAACATATTATGAACAATCGTATCTAATAAATGGAAAACGCAGACCATCAATGAGTGAAATTTTTAATAAAATAGATTTCAAAAAATTTGAAAATAATCCATTTTATTATTCGTTTCATGGGGACTTACAATTTGATAATATCATTTTAAATCCGAATACCAATGAATTTTTTTATATTGATTGGAGAGATTCATTTGGTGAAAATACAGAAGGTGGTGATATATATTATGACTTGTCTAAACTATATGGGGGATTGATGATACCATACAATATAATGAAGATTGAAGATTCAATAACATATAGTGAAGGTATGCATACCGTGAATTATAGTTATCCAATTTCTAATGAGTTAACAAAATTTAAAATACATTATGAAAAATGGTTGGTAGATAATGGATTTGATTTGGAAAAAATAAAATTAATCACAGGGTTAATATACTTAAACATGTCACCATTACACGATGGTAATTTTGGAAAAATGTTATGGTTTAAATCAATCGAAATTTTAGATGAATATGATAAATAAAGATACAAAAATTTACGGGTCGTTTTCTGAAAATCCAGGAAACAACGGATGTTCTTTTTTCAATTCAAAATTCAAAGAACATAATATTAATGCAATATACAAGTCTTTCTATTCCAACGATATTCAAAAATCAATAGAATCGGCAAAACATTTAAATTTTTCAGGATTTGCTGTCAGTGCACCACATAAGATAAAGTTGATGGAGTACTTAGATGAATATGATAAATCAACTACTGAGATTGGGTCTGCAAATACTGTGGTTATAGAAAATAATAAACTGTACGGATATAATACAGATTGGATTGGTGTATATAAGTTTTTTTTTAATAGTGGAATTAAGCACATTAATATCATAGGATATGGTGGATTTGGTAGGGCAGTTGCATATGCTCTAACTAAATTGAATATGACTTTTTCATTATTATTAAGAGAAGATGTAAAAAATATAGATGACGTAAGTGGGCAATACTTTATAAACGCTACACCACAAGAATTCATATCAGATAAAAATAAAATTATAGATGCTAGACCATTTACCAATGATGGAAAAATAATTGCAGAATTGCAAGCAAAAGAACAATTCAAAATATACACAGGAGTCATTATATGAAAATTCCAAAATACTTCATATGTCCAATGTCTAAAAATATTGTTGATACAATATTGGAAATTAATTCAGATAACATTGGTTTATTACCATCAAGAAGACAAATAGATTACAATGGAGGATATGTAAATAAATGGAATACTGAAAGTTTTTACAGATATGTAAAAAATAAAAAACATCTTTATATCGAAAGAGATCATGGCGGACCTAATCAAGGAAGTGAACGTGATGATGGATATGATTCTTTTAAGTATGATTCTAAGTACTTTAATATATTACACATTGATCCGTGGAAAAAAACAAAAACTTTAAAAACAGGAATTAAAGAAACTATAAAATATTTAAAATTTATTCATAGTCATAATCCCGCAATTAAATTTGAAATAGGTACAGAAGAATCTATTCGAAAAATTAATGAAGTTGAACTAATCGAAATTATAGAAACAATAAAAGATAATGTGAGTGATGAGATTTTTAATAATATTGAATTAATTGTAATTCAATCTGGTGTAGGTTTAGATTTAATTAACAGGAAAAATATTGGTAATTTTGATTTAAATAGATTAAAAAATATGATTGAAGTTGGTAAACTTTATGGTAAAAAAACCAAAGAACATAACGGTGATTATTTAAATTACGATGAAATTAAATTAAGATTTGACCACGGTCTCGATTCTATTAATATTGGTCCTCAAATTGCACAAATAGAAACAGAAATTTACTTAGAACATATGTCACAAAAAAATATTGATGAGTTTTATGATTTATGTTTACAATCAAAAAAATGGGAAAAGTGGGTCAATAAAGATTTTGATTTGAAGAATAAAAAAAATTTAATAATGGTATGTGGACATTATTTATTTTCGAATAATGAATTTTTAAAAATAAAAAATAAAATATCTGAAGATATCGATAAAAAAATTCATGATACTTTAAAAAACACAATTACAAAATTACCATATTAAATCATCTCCAAACATCCCCTATAAAATAATTAAAATTAGAATAATATTCAACATCCTTAATGTAATGTACATTATCTGATTGCATATATAAATCCACAATTCTTGGAACATTCATTGATGTAGCCCACGCTGCGGGACCTGATTGATTTGATACTATTAATTTACAACTATTAATTTTAACAAAAAATTCATAAAGAGAATTGACTTTAATTAATGGATATTCTTCTTTTAAACTAAAATTTTCATATTGAGATTCGTCAAAACATATGAACGCACATTTTTCATGATGGCTTAAAATATTTTTATAATGATTTGTTAAATTCTCACTCATTGGTTTCATTGACCTACTTATAAGCACAGTATCTTTTAAATTTTCATCTTTTTCAATTTCAATCCAACTGTATTCTTTAGGAGGATTATCAATGTCAAAAAATTGTTTAAAATATAATTCAATCCAGTTTGTTCTAAAAATTAGAGGAGATGATCTGAACGAATTTAAATGGATATCGACATTTTGACCATTATAAATATTAAAAGAATTTAACCATATTTGTTTTTCAAGTACTGGTTTTAAATCATTATATGTAAATTCTAATCCCTTATCAAAGTTATCACCAATATTTGATATATATAAATCGGATTTCTTACCTGTTAATTCCCAATTATATTTACAAACACATAATGAGTGAATTAAATCACCTAATTTCCCACCTTGCAAATATGAAATAGTTTCGTTATTCATTAATTTAATATTTTATAATATAATCACTACAAACACCCGCACATTTTGAAATATCAACATTTAAAAGTTCTGGCATACATGAAATAGTTCCATCTATTGGTTTATTTCTTGAATGTGACCATATGTAATTTTTAGATGTTATTGTTACTGTGTCATTTTCGTGCCAAAAATAGTGTATGGGATGTTTTTTCATTTCTATTAAAGCTTCTAAATTTTTCGCATGACACCAAAGGTTCTTATTCATTAAAAATTCATGGACAATTTTATATTGTGGATTGTCGTGACCTAACCAAAATTGATTATCAATATACCACACATCGATTTCCACATCAAACCCCATGGTGATGGTCTCCATTATGTAATATGGTGAATTTTCTCTAACCTCGTTTGGTCCGTCTATATTACCTCTATGTGATATTAGTATCATTTACTATTTTTATTTCTGTTAATTTGTTATCAAAAAATTTGTGTTGTAGTTTTGTTTTTTCCACATATCTTTTATAATTCGCATCCGCGGTTAGTTTGGATAATTCAGTTTCATTAGCTCTATCCACTAATTTGAAGACTTCTCTATTTGATTGTTTTAAACTAATATATTCTGAACTCTTTATTATTATTTCAAATAATAAATCACCAATTTGTTCTTTTATTTCATTTGATAAAATCATTATTGATTTATTAATGATTTCTTTTTTTTCGTCAGATGAGTTTTCAAATTTGACTTCGTATATTGATAATAAATCAAAAACATAAGCCTCATCTAGTGATATTTTAATCATATTTTATTTTCCCCCCATTTTTGAATGGCTTTCAAATACTCCCTACCATATGTTTTATCAATACTTTGTCTCATTGCTTTAGCACCTGATAATGTCCCATCAGGATGACCATGTATTGATCCACCAACGTTAGCCATATAATCAAAACCAACTTTATCTGTAACCCATTGAGTGAGTCCTGGATGAAAACCACAACTCAATGCGGGCATTACATTGTAATTATGTAAAATTTTTACAGAATCAATTACCTCATCTTCGGGCCATTTATAGTAACCACCAATCATACCCGCGTGAATAAAATCAACACCCATCATACCAGCTAATTTACAAATAACAGTCCAATCTATGTGATATGCATGATTTCTATTTGTTAATATTTTATCACCACTTTTTTGGAAATGTACAAAAATTGGTAAATCAAGTTCTCTGACTGCTTTATATACCCCCATACCGCACCAAAAATTAATGTGAACACCATTACCACCTAACTCGTATACTCTTTTTACTCTATCTAAAATATAAGGATAATCAGAATGAATTGACACACAATAGATGACATTTTTATCTTTTAAATATTCAGATATTAACGGTACTCTATCTTCAATAGAACAGAAAGACGGATTACTCATAATCTCATCTTCTTTAATAAAATTAACCCCACCCTCCACTAATTCTTTAACCATTTCCAATAAAGTTTCTGGACTAATACCAATTTTAGGTTTCACAATTGCACCAAACAATGGTTTATCAAATGTTTTAGTGTATTCTCTAATACCTTTGATTCCAAATTTAGGACCCAAAAATAAATCTTCAATGTGTTGTGGAAACCAAATATCTTTAACCGCACATTTTGTGATGTTATCAATATCCATTTGTCCACCCATTATATTAACTAAGAGATGGGAAATACCGTCAGTTTTGAAATCAATATTAATAACAGGAAATGCTATTTTAACTAATCCATTTTTGATGGATTTTAGTTCGTTTTCATCACCTAATATCAAACAACTATTTTTTTCAAAAAGTTCATCTGTTTCCCATTGATTTCTAACATTAGGATTACCAACACTTTGTCCAATTGCCAAATTCCATGAAGCGTCTTTTAAATTAGTTTCTGATGCTAAATCATAAGTAACGATAAAGTACTTTTCTAAATCCACTTCTTTTCTAAAAATGTTTACCATATTATATAATGTATTTATCTCCAGGAACTGATGGGGTTTTTATAATTAAGACTGTACAATCTTCTAAGAATATCGGGTCGGCAATTTCATACGGTTTTAAAATAAAAATATCACCCTCATTTAATTCTGTATTTTGTATTGTCATTTTTCCCTTTACCAAATAGTTTATTTCAGTTCCTTCTTTGTGAAAATGTGTTTCCCACTTTTCACCTTTATTATGGTGCTTATAGCACACTTCAAATTGATTTGTTTTGAAAGCAGTCGGTTCAAAGTTTCCAATAAACCAACCATTTTTCATATTTTTCATTTTAAGAATTTCCATATAATTCTTTATATTTTTTTAAATCTTCTGGTGTCCCAATTGGAAAATGTAAATTATAAAAATACGGTAGAATTTTTTTACCAGTTTTTACCAAATAGTTGTAAGTTGGTGCAATATAATATTCATTATTATATTTTTCATGATTCATAATCATTTCTTTTGCTGATTTAATAAAATCGTGACCGTTCTTCCAAAAATGTAATCCATTAGTTGCAGTATTACTAATTACAATTTTTTCTTTTACTTCTATTACTTCACCCTGAGGGTCTAATTTCATGTATGAATTTTTCTTTGATGTAGAAATAAAAGCACCCAGCACTCCATCTGCATTGTTTATATTTGAAAATTCAACCAATTTGTTTACATCAAAATCATGTATCATCTGGTCGCAGTTCACAATAATCAACGGACTATCATCAACATAATTTTCTGCCAACAGGGCGGTACAAGCAGGTCCTTCTGTTAATTCATCTATTTCAATTATAATGCAATTAGGACTTATTGTATTTAGGAAAGTCTGCAAACTACCACCTACCGAATGTTGTTTTTGAATAATAAAAATGTGCTTCCCATTTATATTTAGATTTTCTACTACAGATTGTACCATTGGTTTCCCATTGACAGGAATAAATGGTTTTGGGATTGTATACCCCACATCTGAAAATCGCTTACCCGCTCCGGCCATTGGTATTATTATATTCATATATTTTAATTGTTGAAAAGATATGAAGACCATTCTTTGATATTATCATTCGATGACTTCATATTGTTTATTATTGATTTATCAATTAATTCAGGATGGACCCACCAATCTTCCAAATCACCATTAGTGGACGAATGTTTTAAATTGCTTACTAATAATTCATATCCTTTACTTTGTAAGTATTCTCTACTTTTATTTTTATAATATGGTCCATGTATATAACAATCATGTTCAAAAGTTATTACCGCAAATTTATGTGTTTCCATAGGTAATAACATAAGAGCTTTTAACGTTTCAATAACATCAACATCTAAACTAACATAATCAATTATATTATCATTAATATTACCACGAGTTAATAAATCAGAATAGTTAACATTAGATGCATCCACTAATTCAATGTGATGTTTTCTTTTTTCTTTATGATCATTAAAATATTCACTATTTATATCAATCGATACTCCTCTCCAACCAAATTTACTTTCGAGTAAATAAGTGTTATTGTTTGATATTGCAGGACCAGCACCGATTTCTAAGTAAGTTCCGTTTATTTTTCCATTTAATACGGATAACACAAAAATATCTTGACCTAATTGTGAATAATAAGTTTCTAATTCATCAGAACCATTGAATTTAAATTTTAAGTTTTTCATATTATTTTATTTTTTATATCGTCATACCAAAATTCACCAAATAAATTTGCGGATTCATCGTAATTGTATTCACCATTTGTAAATTTCTTATACCAAAGATATTTTAATTCTTTTGACACCGGAAACAAATAGTCTAACCCATTTTTTTCCCATTCTTTTGTAACTAAATCATTTTTAGGTGGACCATACCAAGTGTGTGGATTTTGACTTAAAAGATATTCTTCAGGTTTCTCTAAAAAAATTTTTATATTTTCATTAAACTTTGAACAATAAGTTGCACCTAAATAAATTTCAGGATATAAATTATTTATTGACGGTGGATAATTTGCTTCAATATATGGAACGTTAAATAAATTTAACATATCTTCTTTAGTTCCTGCCCAAATTTGGTCTCGAGGTGAAAAATGTATGAATCTTGACAACCCTAAAACAAATAATCTTTTGGGTTTCTCGTGAGTAGAAAAAAATGATAACCAATTTTTTGGGTCTTTTATTAATATATCAGTTCTAACTTTAATCACATATTCAGTAGTTACCATTTTGCAACCTTCTAAACTTGATTTTATTTGATAATTAACATTACCGGGACCCTCAATTTGGGGAGGTGAATTTTTAATCACCTGAATACCAGAAGGGTTTATTTCTTCATTATCCCAAGTTGATAGAATAATATTATTAAAATCTTTTTTATACTCTTCTATATAATTTGATGTCCATTCATTGTAACAATTACCTTGTATTAGTAATGTGGTATTTTCTTTAGTAAACATAAATATATTAATTAAATTGATATAAAATGATCAATGGCCCTTTCCCAATCATTTAAAAAATTATTTTCGCTATATGAATTATATAATATTTCTAAAGGTTTGGTACCATTAGAAATAATTTCTTTTAATGTATGTGGTTCATTTACCACAACACTTGGAGAACAATGAAAGAAATTTTTTAACATATGATTATTTGAAACTGCAATTGGTCTTTTTGCCGATAATGCATAATCAGGTGCACTTGCCAATCCTGCCGGAGATGGGTAATCGTAAAGATAACAATTTATAGTATTTTGACTTAACCAATTTACTAATTCTTGAGTATTCATCATATGATGTGAAAATTCAACTCTTATGTTTGGTTTTTTTATTATATTACTAACTTCATTAATTCTTTCGTTTATGTGATACCCATCTCTATCCATATACCAACTTGGAGGCATGTGTAAACGAAATATACATTCATCGAATTCTTCATTAACTATTTTAGATAGTCTAGCAATTCCTTTATGTGAAAATGCAAACCCTTGAAATCCAATTATAGGTATTGATGATTCCACATAATCTATAGTAGGTGAAGGAGGTAGAAGTTTATTAGTGACAAATACTCTTTTATTACCACATATTGTTGGATTCGGAACTAAAGCATATGGGATACCCCCACTATGTAAAATAGGATTAAATAAATCAACTTCTCTTTGTTGTATATCAAATAAAATGGCCACATGTTTTATATTCGGAAAATCATTTCTAAATATGGGGTCCCCCATCCAAGTATTTACATTTCCGTGCCACATATAAAAAACTACTTCAGGAGATAAGTTTTTAATTGTTTCATATGTTTCAATTGTTGAATCGGAATATAATACATTAAAATTATATTTTTCTAATTTTATTAAAACATCGGTCCACAATTTACCATAAAGACCTACACCACACGCTTCTTTTTCTCCAAGAGTAGGGGTAACAAAAAGAACTTTTGGTTTCATTTACCTATGATTTCAAATTTCGGACATGGAACAATAAATTTACCACCGTTATTTAAAAATTCAGATTCTCTAACAATAAATTCCGAAATGAAATGCCAAGGTAAAACTAACATATAGTCGGGTTTCATTAATCTAACTTCTTCCTCTGATTTGACTGGTATATTAGTACCAATTGTTTTTAAACCAAATTTATACGGTGATCGTTCTGCTATTGCATCAATCATCGTATTGTCTAATCCAAAATATTGTAATAAAGTATTTCCTTTTGTTGAAGCACCATATCCACAAATAATTTTACCTTTCGCTTTTTCTTGTTTAATAAAATTAACTGTTTCTTCTTTTAAATCTTCAATACGTTTATAAAAATCCAACCAAATATCTTCTTTATCTAATTTCAAAGATTTTTCCCATTTTAATAAAGATTCAATTCTTATATTACAAACATCCCTATAAGGTGCGGTTGAGAATGAAGTAATATCAGATTTTTTCTTTTTAATATAGATACGAAAACTTCCACCATTAACGTCATTCAATTGACAATCCACAATTCTTAAACCGGCCTTATTTAATAACTTTTGTATTGACACCAAACTCCAATAATATACGTGCTCATGACATATATTATCAAATGCCAATTGTTTTATCATTAGTGGTGTGTAACTCATTTGTAAAATAAAAAGACCATCATCTTCCATTACTTTTGATACATCTTTTAAAAATTCAAGTGGTTCATCTAAATCATAAAACATGGCGATACATGTTACAACACTTGCTTTTTTCTTTTTAAATTTAGATTTCTTAAAATTTTCATATGTAAAATAATCTTGAATTATTTCATCCGCAACCTTAGATGAATCGGCAACAAATGAGTCTTCTGCGGGATCAATACCTAATTTATTAATACCTTCAGGTACAAATTTAAGAAGAGTACCATCATTACATGCAATATCTAACCATAAATCACCCCGATTAAGTTTATGTACACTACAAACACTCTCCACTATGGATTTTAATTCATTAGTCATCGTTTGATTTGTTCCACTTCTATACCAATATTTTCCGAACATAGAGTGTATTGGTGTACATTTTTCTAATCTTGCAGCACCATACCTCTCATCAATTACTAAAGTCATGTCATGTTTACCTGCACGAGAATCCTCTTCTTTTTTTATAAAATCAGAGACATACAATTCACCAAGTGAAAATAATTTTTTACCTATTTTGTTCATATTTTTTAATTTAAAATTTTATTTATTCTTTTTATAAAGTTTTCTTCGGACCATTTATTTTTATACGAATCAAGTTCTTTTAATCCATTTTTTATTATTTCATTTAATGAATTATTTTTTATTAATATATTATCATTTAATATATGCCTAAACATGGAACATTCAGTTATAGCTATTGGAACATCAACTGATAGTGCATAATCAATACAAGATGATATTCCTAAACTTTGTTTATCGTCATATAAAAAACAATTTAAAGTACTTTCTGACAACCAGTTTAGTAATTGTTCATTATCCATATAATGATGAGTAATTATTAATTCATTCTTTTCATTTTGTTTATTCAAACATTCTTGAATTGTTTTATTTTTTAAATAATCATTAGAATCCACGGACATTGCTGTCGGGATATGTAATCGTATTATCACATTTTCAAATTCATTATTTACTAATTCAATAATTTTTTGAAATCCCTTATCTTGAAACCCGAACCCAAATGAAGAAATTACAATTTTATCATTCAATTTATTTTGTGGTTTTATTTTAAATAAAAATCTTTCAATGTTAAATTCATTTATGTTATTTACATTTTTAGTTGGATCATTATATAAAATTCCTGTTATATTGGAAAAATTTGGTAATGAATGGTCGTGAAATATAAAATAATTTTTATAGTTATTTAATTTTGACATGACATAATCATTTACCCATGGCATAGTTGCACTATGCCAATTAAATAATATTACATCTATTTGATTTTTTTCTAAAAAATTGAATAAATCTTGATTTATGTTTGTTTCTAAATAAAAATATTTATTTGTATTATCTCTTGCCAACAAAAAAGATAAGTTTTCACCGTATTGAAAAATACCACATTGCAATTTTTTATGATTTACTAATAATATATTTTTCATAATGATTCAATCATATTTTTATAATCAATGGTCATTTTTTCCGGTGTCCATAAATTGTATATATTTTTGACACTTTCACTATTATTTAAAAAATTCTTAAAATTATTTTTTTGTTCATAATAACCTAAATGTTCATGTATGTGTCTATACATGTGAGTTGAATTAACAACTAAACTTGATTGTGCGCTTATCGCTAAGTCCGCACTACCCCCCACACCTATATATTCGTTAATTGAATTGTAGAAGTAAATGTTCATATCATTCTTTGATAGAAATTCAATTAAGTCAATTTCATTTTCAAAATACGTGTTTGTTATATTGAGATTTACATTATCTTTTTTTATTATATTTTTCCAAATTTCAAATTTATAACTATCATCTGACCCTCCAAAGGTTGCCTGAGTGATGTTCATATTTATATTAACTTCATCAAATTCATCATGAATTTTGGAAATTATTGAATCGAACATTTTCCAAGGAGAAACACCAAATCCGTGAGACCCTAAGTTTAAAATTTTATTTTCATTGTACTTTTTTTCAAATCTTCTTATAGGTCTTATGGTTGTGAATTTCTTTTTACTTGGAATTGTATTAGTTGTATCATGAATAATCCAACAATCAAACAATGAATCATAAAAATCAATCATATGTGGATGCAATAAATCATGTATTATACCAATAAATTTTATATTACCGTATGAATTAAATAGATTTTTATTTATATATTTTAATGTATCAGGATAGTAATTGCAAATAACATATTTTGGATTTTCATTTTCAATGATTTCCCTAAAACTATTTTCGTCATAAACACCAGTTTCAAAATATTTTACATTTAAAATATTTTGATAAAATAACTCGTGAATTCTTTTACCTATTTCGTAAACACCACATTGCGATTTTTGATGATTAATAAAAATTATATCCATTAATTTTTTTCTTTAAGAATTTTTATATCATTTTCAACCATTATTCTTACCAAATCTTTGAAAGATGTTTTTGGTTCCCATCCAAGAACTTCTTTAGCTTTAGAAGAATCACCAAGTAAAAAATCAACTTCAACAGGTCTCATTAACTTTGAATCCTGAATGACATATTTTGTCCAATCTTCAATACCAATTACATTAAAAGCTTCACTCAAAAAATCTTTAACTGACCATGATTCACCGGTACTTAAAACATAATCATCTGAATACTCTTTTTGCATCATCATCCACATACCTTCAACATAATCTGGCGAATATCCCCAATCTCTCATAGATTCTAAATTACCTAATTTTATATGGTCAGATAATCCTAAATGGATTTTTGCAACACCATCTGAAATTTTACGTGTAACAAATTCATGACCCCTTCTTTCAGATTCATGATTAAATAAAATACCACTAACAGCGAACATATCATAAGACTCTCTGTAGTTTTTAGTAATCCAATGGGCGTATAATTTCGATACACCATATGGTGAACAAGGATAAAATGGAGTCTCTTCATTTGCGGTACCTTTCATTTTACCAAACATCTCAGATGAGGAGGCTTGATAAAATTTTATATCTTTTTTTCCGTGTTCTCTAATTGCCTCTAAAACTCTTAAAGCACCTAAACCGGTTATATCGGATGTTTGTTCTGGCATTGCCCAACTCTCTCCAACGAAAGACTGTGCACCTAAATTATAAATTTCATTTGGTTCACAATCTTTAATTGCTCTAAGTAAAGAATTTTGGTCCGATAAATCACCTTTAATTAGTGATATTTTGTTTATTAAATGTTCGATATTAGGAGAATAATAATTTGCCTTTCTTCTCTCTAAACCAAAAACTTCATAATTTTTAGTTAATAAAAAATCAGCAAGATGTGATCCATCCATGCCGTTTATCCCTGTGATTAATGCTCTTTTTTTCATTTAATTATGTACATATAATATTTTTTTTATGTGTCTAATGACACCAATGAATTTTTTTAAATATTCATCAACAAAAACCGCATCGGCGGCTATTTCTTTAACGTTTAGTTTCATTTGTTTAGCATTTTTTGTTCTCGTCATAAAATTACCAATGTCAATTCTACCATATACCGGAGCACATGGTACATAAATGTAATCTTGATTTACCCAATTATGTACCATATCACAAAAAACAAAATGAGTATTATAACTCCCCATTTTTAAAAATTCCTCAACAAATGTTGGCACATAATAGTTGTCCTCACCTGTCATTACCACCCATTCTTCTGTTGCATTTTCTAATCCATAATTTCTTGGAGTATGACCCCAATCATTATATCTCTCTTTTAAGATTGTAAATCTAATTCTTGGTTCATCTTTGAAAAATTCTATAATTTTGTCTAATGTACCCTCTGGCGGACAATCCGCAACAACATGAGCCACCCATTTATTTGAACTTTGGGCACATAATGAATTTAACAATGCCATTAAGTGGTGAGTCCTACTATATGTTGGAATAATAAATTCAATTTTCATTTGTAAAATATATGAAATTATTTTAAATTATTGTAGTAATTTTCTTTTAATTCGATTTGATTATAATATGGTATTTTTTGTAAAATAATTTGATATCCGATATAGATTATGTTTAAATATTTTTCGTAACTTTTAATAAAAGAATCGATACCTGTTCTAGCCTGCATATGAATTGGTTGTTCTAAACCTCCCGAATAATCATCAAATACTATGATTCCATAGTTTTTTAAACAATAAAATGAATTTATTGCATCTTCTAATACATAGTTTGACATATGATTACCGTCAACATATACAATATCTAAAAATTCTTTTTTTTGTCCTTCATGACTGAATATTTTAAAACTATCCGAAGACTCACCAATGAATCCTTTGACATTGTTATATGGGCTTAAATTATTTTTTAAATATTCATTTTCATTTATATCCATGAAATAAAAAAAAGAATCATTTTGTTTACAAAAATTTTCTATAATATAAACTGAAGAACCTCCATATAGTGAACCAATTTCTAAACAAACATTAGGTCTATCTTTAAATGGTGATAATATACTTTCCCATAGTGGGATGTGCTCCTCAAAAAATAATCTTTTATCTTTCGGATAATCAAAATGATTTGGATATTGAAACATCATATTGATTCGTATAAATTGTTTTGACGTTCCTGACGTTCAATTGTTTTATGATGTTCTAAACAAAAATCATCTTCTAATGGAAGAAATGAATAATATTTTGCACCCACAACTCTTTCATGTACTTTACCTTCCCATTTAAGATTTTTTTTATGTATCCTACCTTGAAAATCTGGAAAATTTATTCTACCCCCCTTATCCAAATTCCAACTCCATTTATTGATGTGTTCTCTTGTTATGCCATCCACAGTATTGATTCTTGGTACATAGAACAAATCAGTTTCTAAATTTTCAGAAATGATTGTTTTAATATTGATAATTAAATTTGGACTAACCATTTCATCAGGATCAAGATGAAAAATATAATCACCATCACAATAAGAAATTAATTCATTTCTTATTTTTGAAAAGTCATTATCAAAGTTTGAATTTATGTGTAGTTTTATTTTTGAGTTTAATGTATTGAGGTAACCCAATACTTTATCATCACCATTTTTTTCCTCATATATTACAATAATCTCATCATCAATATCTTTATGATTAATTAAAACAGGTAATAGTTTTTTTATTTCAACTATTTCGTTACATACTATTATACCATAACTAATTTTCATGCTGTTTGATTTTGTATTTTTCTAGAAAATAATTTAAATTTTTTATTTGAAGTGGAGTCTGTAAAAATAATATTATTATCATCTCCACCCGCCAATGTTATAGTCAATGTAGGTCCTGTATAACTTCCAGCACGTACAGGATTTTCATCATCAAACTGAAATAGGAATTCAAATTGTTCATCATTGTTTGGTTGAAATTGAAGTGTTGGTATTCTATTTGTGTTTAAATAATAAATTTGATTATCATTTGAGACTTCTTGATTTTTTCTAAGAAATTTAAAATTCTCCATAGTTAATTAATTTTTTTTAATTCAGGTAATATTAATTTTTTTTGTGTTGGTTTATTTATGACAGGTTTTAATATATCCATGAATTTTTTTGTCATTTCTGACATTGAAAATTTGTTTTGATTAATTAGTCTAAGTTTTTCTGAATTCTGTAAAAACATATTGTAATCTGTTTTAATCATTTTCATAACATTACTTGCCGATTCGTAATCAACAGTAAACCACTTAGATTCTTTAATTATAAAGTTATCAACAGCACTTTCGTGAACATCGTTTAATTGACCTGCAAGCAGAACTGACATATCTTCATTTAAAAAATCTTTATGTCCTGACCAGTTTGATGTTATTATTGGTTTTCCTGTCATAGAAAATTCTAAAAGAGGTCTACCAAAACCTTCACCTTTAGTGAACGACACCATAGATTTAATTTTTGGGTGATTATACAAATTATTCATTTCCTCGTCTGTTAGTTCACCAAATATCAAATAAATTGGTGGGGGGTTTTCAATTCCATTTACAATATCTTTAATTCTAAATCTTAGACTTTCTCTTTCTTTTATTGAAAATGCCGCTGATGATGTTTTCAACACCAATGCCGGTGGGTTTGGATGATTACTAAATGTATTTGAAAAAACACGAATCATCATACCAACATCTTTTCTATCTTGACCAAGTATGCCCTTCAACCAATGACCAACAAACAAAAATGCAAAGTCTTCATTAATATTTAAATCAAAACTTTTATATTTGTTATTATAAACATTAGTGTCAACACCTTCAAAAAGAACTTCAATTTGTTTTGTGATTCTATGTTCTTTAATTATACTTTTTGTGTTATTATCGACTTCATTATATATTGTTGATTGTAATGTTTTTTTGGAAAATTCAGATGTTGTTATAACCATATCCATTCTATTACAACCCTCTACCCAATCTTTAGGTGCTATTGTCGTTTCAATACCTGCAGTTATCCCAATATTAAAATCTCCCATTCTCATAAATTCGTTTGGTACTGTAACTTGGATATATACTTCCGGTTTTTTATTTAAAAATTCAACTATGTTTGATTCTATCCAATCATGAAATTTGTTTTCTTTTTTTAGTGCCGTTAATGGAGTATTTCCCCAAGGACAACTATCAATTTTAATATCAAACAAATCCATATCATATAACGATTTCAATAAGTCTCTAGAATGTGCACCATATCCTGATATACTTTTCACTGGTCCTCTAAATAATAAAAATGGTTTAATCATATTATTTTATAAATTTCGTATTTTTTTCTTTTTTGAAAATTATTAATAGTTGTCTCAATACCTTCAATCATTTTGTCACACATAATTTTTGAAGATAAATTTTTCATCGCCCATTCCCTACCTTTGAGTCCATTCTTTTTTCTTTTATCCTCACCCCAATTGTATATTTCTAATATGGCATCTGCAACATCATAATTGTTTACTCTATCATCAAAAATATATGGAGTAAGAGGTGAACCATTAATACTATGTGCTAATGACCAAACTGGTACTACCCATTCTCCGTGTGATGTGATGTCCCATTTTTTCTTTTCATGTAGGGTACCGTATTTTATATAATCGTACTCATCAAATTCTTTACCATCAATATTAAAACCACATTGATCTTGTAGACCACCAGTGACATTTACAATAATCGGGGTTCCTGACATTATACTTTCGGCGGTACTCAATCCAAAACCTTCATTGTTTGAAATATTAATTGTACAATCAGCCAAATTATATAATTCATTCAATGTTTCTTGAGTTACTTTTGAATTGATAAATTTAACATCATAATCTGGACATAACATTTCTTTTACTGCATATAAATCTGTACCATTTTCATCTATTGGTGATGTATGCATCAACAATAAACATTTTTCTGATTTATCTTTTGGTAGTTGGTCACAGAACAATCTATAAGAATAAATTACATCCGAAGGTTGTTTTCTTCTAATATTTCTATTATTGAAAAATAGAACAAAATCATATTTTTTATTTGAATGAATTAAATTATGTGTCTCATTAGATATATTAGATAATGGTTTAAAAACATCAGAGTTAATACCATGAGGAACATATTTAATTTGCCAATCTTTTAATGGATTAAAAGTTATAACATCGTTTCTTTTTCCAACTCTATTTACAATACCATATGTCTGTTTAGATATGCAACCAATCCAATCGCAACTTTCATAATAATTTCTATTATATTGTGGATCAGGAAGATTATCCCATATGTGGTAAAACAATAATGGTACTTCTTGTCTAACTTCATGTTCGTTGTCATATAACCATTGCCAATAATGTGGGTCGGTAAAGTGAAGGATGGCGTCTGGGTTTTCTTCTTTAATTAATTTTCGAAGAATAAACATATCACCATAATTGTTATATGGAATTAATTTTAATGTTGCATTAGGGTCACCTGATATATTTCTAACATCTTGATTTATATCAATAATCTTACCATAGTCAGGATGATTAATAGCTGCAGCTAATTGTACCCAATCGTATTTATGACATGTACCTGTCACAATTTCTTTAGACATCGTTGCAATACCTGATGTCATTCTTAAATCGTCTGATAATAGTAATATTTTTTTTCTCATTAATTAATACTTTGAACTTCTCAATCCTAATGTTTCATGTTTGTCAACCATTGTTCTAAAACTTTCATCCTTTAGATATAAATCTAATGTTCTATTAACTAATTTTTGTAGAGTCATATCTGTCTCGATTGTCCTCTTTTTGAAATCAACATATACATCTTTCAATACGTTGACACTTGTTAATTTTACTTCATTAACCATAATTTTAATATTAATCTGTTTAAAATATAATGATATATATAATTATATATATAATAATTATATATAAATAATAAAAAAAATATCGGATAAAGTAAATTATCCGATATCTTGATTATAAATTTGTTTCGGAAATTTTAACCACAGTCTCAATCATTTGCTGAGTTTGGTCTTCAACTACAGGTGGTTGTTCTTGTATTTGTGTTTCAGTTATTGATAAGTCTACTGTCATTGGTGGTAATTGTACCACTTCTTCTTGTTGTGCTCTTTTTTTACATCCGCATCCCATAGTAAATGTTTTTTTTATAAATATTTTGGTTTATTGATTTTAATTCTTATATTATATAAAATATATTCAAATCTTAAAATAAAATCAATGGAAAAGGACTTTAAACCAATCAGAAGTGTTTATGAATCTAATTACGAGGCAATTAAAAGTATAATGGAATTATATAAAATTGATAGATTTGATTTAGATTGTACATATTCTAAAGGAAACTTTTGGAAAAATCTTCCTGGACCAATTCATAAGAGTGACTTATATCCTGTCCACGAATCAATCATTGAGGCAAGTTCAGAGAATCTACCATTTGGTGATAAGTCTATGAAATCTATTATGTATGATCCACCATTCGTTATTGCAGGAAAGACCTTCAAAGACAATAAAGAAGGTAGTTCAATAATTGCAAAAAGATTTTGGGGATATTCCACTTATGATGAACTAAAAAATAATTATTTTAATTCATTGAAAGAACTTTATAGGATATGTGATAATGGTGGAGTTGTCGTTATGAAATGTCAAGACACCGTATCTGGCGGTAAAAATCATTTTAGTCATGTCATGGTTATGAACATGGCACAAGAAATTGGTTTCTATCCTCGTGATTTATTTATATTGTTGGCCAAAATGAGAATTAATAGTTTTGGAACAAAGTGGACAAAACAAGAACATGCACGTAAATATCATAGCTACTATTGGGTTTTTGAAAAAGTAAAACCAAGAGTCAATTATAATCACCCAAAACCAATGGAGATTATTTTACCGGATTCTGAGGTGTCCCAAGATACATACTCACCTTATCTCCAACCTTAAAATTATCTGAAGTACCTGCAGGAAATTCTAGTACGTGATCACCAATTCCTGTATATTTTGGTAGAGTAAGTCTATGTGAATCTTCAACTGGACAATTCTTATGTATTCTTGATATTCTATTATTCAATACAAAAACGATGTCTAAAGGTATCAAACACCCTTTCATCCAAAATGAATGGTGACCTTTAGACATTTTGAATACCATACAACCATCTAATGATTCTCTACCCATCATACCTTTTTGAATCTCTTCTGATGATGAGAGATATTCTGCGGGATATACTTTGTTATTTATTAATACTGACATATGTATAATTATATAATAAATACTTACATTTATGACCACATCAGAATTAATTAAATTACTACAAGAAGTTGACCCTGAGGGGACCTCACATATTAGAACCCCGAGTGGGTTTCCATATCACATTGAAATCAAAGAGGGAATGGTAGATACACCTTACCTTTATGTAGATAATGAAGATAATTTGGTTTTATCAACAAAAGGTAAAAAAGTTGATATAATTACTATGGATGTATGGGGTTATGTACATAAAAAATATAGAGATGATATGGAAATAGATGAATTACTTAGTTGTATTAAGTTTGATTTAACATATAGAAATCAGTCTGATTCTGATAGTAGAAAAAATATATTAATACAAAGAGTAAAAGATTCGTTTGAAACAATTAGAAAAGCAAAAACACAGTCCGAACCTACAACAAATATCCAACAAGTAAAATCAGACATTAAAAGAAAACCTGGACTTTTAAAAAAGTGGGCAGTATCTAAGTAGTTATTTTTTTATTCATATTTTTTTTCATATAATTTGAATATGAAAAATTTATTTGGTGGACTTTTACAATTTGAAAATCAATCTGAATTTGAAAAACTAATTCAAAACATAGATAGTGAAACATCATTGAAGATAATTGAATTGTGTCTATCTCATTGTCAAGAAAATGGTATTTTTAATTTAGAAGAGTCTCATTGTCTTTATGTGTGTATTTCTAAATTAAAAGAAAAACAAAATGTATAAAAGTTATTTATTAATATTATTTTTTCAGATTGTATTTAACATTTTCAAAGTTTTGGAAATCAAATACACTTATGAAAATAAAATGAAACAATTGTTAATGAATAGTGTATGGATAAACATAACATCATTAGGCTCAGCATATTATTCTTTAGACGGAATGTTTCATGGTGATTTTTACTGTATCATATTTTTTATTTTTGGTAGTATTTTGGGAAAATGGATTGCAATGACACATTATGAAAATTATAGATCTAAGATATATTCACTATTTAATAAAAAAGTTAATGAATAAAAAAACATATATAAAAGATTTTTTTATAATAAAGAAAAAACATCATTGGTTTATTTTACCAAGTATAATTTTTTATCACAATAAAAAAGAATTTTTGGAAACTGGTGTTTATACTCCGTCTTGGGGTATGTCACTAAGATGGTTAATTTTCATGATAGGATTTCAAATACAACAAACATATGAATGAGAACAGAGTTTTAATTTTTAGTACGATTTTACTTTTTATAAGTGCAATCATTTTCGCACATTTCAGTTTAAAATCTGATAATCAGTACGAAGACAAAGTAATTTTGACCAGAAAGGTTGATAGTTTAATTAATTGTGTAGATAGTGTGAGATATTTAAAAGACAGTTTATATAATGAACTTTATATAGAATCCATCAATGCAACAAGATATGAGATTGCTTTGGAATATTTGAAAGAAGAAAGTCCATCATGTGCAAATACATACGAGTATATTTTATCAACTAAAACAGAATAAAAAATTATTCAGTTTGTAAAATATGCGGTAAATTTACAACAAAAACAGTTATAAGCAGAGACCATGGAGAAAACAAATGTCAGAAAGGGTAATTCAATTGATCGTCAGTATAAAGAACTATTAGAACACATTTTACATTTCGGAGTGGAGAAGAAAGATCGTACGGGTACAGGAACTAAGTCAATCTTCGGTTGGCAAATCCGTCACAATATGAAAGAGGGATTTCCATTACTAACCACAAAGAAAATGCATTGGAAATCTATTGTGACTGAATTGTTATGGTTTCTAAGAGGTGATACTAATATCAAATTCCTTTTGGATTATGATTGTCACATATGGGATGGTGATGCTTATAAAAGATATTACACATATTTCGATAAACTTGGTGAAGGTATTCCTCATACTAAAGAAGAATTTATAAATAAAATTAAAACAGATGAGGATTTCGAAGATACTTGGGGTGATTTAGGACCAATTTATGGTAAACAATGGAGAAAATGGGCCAATGGAGGTGAGGTATTTGATGACGTACACTACTATGACCAAATCAAAAATCTAATCTCAGAACTAAAAACAAATCCAGATAGTAGAAGATTAATGGTTAATGCTTGGAACGTAGGTGAGTTAGACCAAATGGTACTTCCACCTTGTCATTATGGATTTCAAGTTTATACGAGAGAGTTGAGTTTGGATGAAAGAGTTAAAGAACATGAAAAAAGAGGATATACAAAAAATATAGACCCATTGGATTACATACCGACAAGAGCAATATCTTTAATGTGGAATCAACGAAGTGTAGATACATTTTTGGGATTACCATTCAACATCGCATCATATGGTTTATTACTTGAGATTATCGCCAAGGAAGTAAACATGATTCCTGAAGATTTAATTGGTAATTTGGGTGATGTACATCTTTATTCAAATCACATCGAACAATCCAAAGAACAGATTACAAGAACACCTTACGAATTACCTAAAGTAAAAATTACTGAAAGAAATTGGTATATGAATGAATCGGTCAAGGAACACTTGGGTGAAAAAACATTCAATGAAAAGATACTTAGTTATAGACCAGATTGTTTTGAATTAATAGATTATCAGTCACATCCAAAAATTAAAGCCCCACTATCAAATTGAAAAAAATATACAATTCACAAACAGACGGTGCCATAATGAATAAAGAATTTTGGATGAATCCACCAAACATAAATAAAAAAGATAATATGACACCATCAGAAAAGGCTCAAGAGTTATATTTGAAATATTATGGTATACCTTTGTATGTTAAAACTGTAAAAGAATGTTGTAATATTGCCGTGGATGAAGTAATCGAATTTATGAGGATGGATGATGAGTATAGTGAAACCGCATCTAATGCAAATTCCAAATGGGTTAATTATTGGTTAGAAGTAAAACAAGAAATAAATAAATTATGAAATTCATATAAAGTTAATATCTAAACTTACCAATATTCACTATTTATAAAAAACCAAATTTATTTATGTATTTACAAGCGGTAACCGTATGTGTAAACTATTCCGATTTTCTATCCCAAACAATTGCATATAATAAACAACATTTTAATCATTGGGTTATTGTTACAACACCCGAAGATGTTGACACACAAAAACTCTGTGAGTATCATAATGTGGAGTGTATTAAAACTGATGAATTTACTAAAAATGGTGACCCATTTAATAAGGCAAAAGGTATAAATGTGGCATTAAATCACCTATCAAAACATGATTGGGTTTTACATATTGATGCAGACATATATCTACCACCATTAACGAGAGGAATTCTTGAAAGAATATCACTTCGAAAAGAAAACATATATGGAATTGATAGATTGATGTGTCCTAATTTTGACGAATGGAATAAATTTACCTCATCCCCAAGACTTTTACATAGTGGATGGGTATACATACATGGTACCGCATTTCCATTTGGTGTTAGAATTGGTGAATACATGTCAGAGGGGTATGAACCTATAGGTTTTTTTCAATTATGGAATCCAAACGGTTCTGGTGTAAAATCATATCCTGAAGTACATGGAGCTGCAGATAGGACTGATGTGATATTTGCTAAAAAATGGAAAAGGGAAAATAGAATACTAATTCCCGAAATCATAGGAATCCATTTGGATAGTGAAAACTCTACCGTGGATAATATGGGAAAAAATTGGAATGGTAGAAAAACTAAACATTTCGGTCATTTACCCCAAGAGACCAAAAAAAAGACGTTAATTAGTAGGTTATTTGGTTAACCTCTACCCTGTCCTCTGTAGTTTTTTTCGGATCTATCGTGTTTATTGAAAGCCTTTTTTGCAACACCTCTTTTTTTCTTACCGAATGTAACTTTTATCTTGTCAGATGAACCTTTTGATTTAGCCATAATTTTTTTTATATAAATACATATATTTTAAATTTTTTTGGTATTTTTGTTTATATAACCAATTATCATGGAATATAGTTTGATACAGAGAGTTAAGTACGCCAAAATTAACGTATATAAGAATTATTGTCTCATTAAAGACAGACGAAATCCAATGGATACCCTCAATGGATATACAGACCATGATGTGTTTGGTCTTAATCCAAAAGATATTATTATCAATATACATAAGAGACATAAAAATAAAAAGACCAAATATTTTCACTCAAATGAAAATGTGGGTGAAAATTTACTTTTGAGTGCCGTAAAAATAGGTAAAGAAAATAGTTTCTACACAGATAAAGAAAAACATATTACAAATCATTATGGTAATCCTTTTAGTAGAATTAAAATTGTGATTTGGGAAAAATCAATCAAAATTCAAAATAATAAAGTTTACATAAGATTTTATACATATACGAAAGAAAGAGATGTGAATTCAATTTATTTTAAAAAATTAACTAACGCCAAAAGTTTTACATTTGATTTATCTACCGGTAATTTTACAATTGGTGACGTTGGTAAAACTTCTCGTTTTAGAAAAAATTCATTTAGTGAATTAAAAAGTTTTTCAGAAGGACGAATTTTTAATGTTCAACCATATAATGATATTGAACATCAAAAAATTCTACCATTTCTCGGTGAGTTCGATGACGTTGAATTTTCAAATAAAATTAATAGAATTTTTAATTTTGAAGATTGTGAATATTCCAGAAAACCTTATAAGTTTTTAGAAAATATCACTAAAAAATTTATTGAAATAAAACAAATTAAAGTTCCAAATGATTATGTAGATTTATTATATGGTTTATATCCAGGACAAAAATTTCTAAATAAAAATGAGAAAAAACTTGTTGCTTCAATTTTAGATTATCTCGGAATTAAATCAAAAATTACAATAAAATTATTACATAAATCTGCCAATATAGAATTTTTGACTAGGGTATGTTATTTGTTTGGTAATGATTTTTCAAAATATGTGGGGTCAATAAATGAAAAAATATTTTTAACCCAATCAAAAGGACATGCTATATCCAAACAAGGTCTTGTTAGTTTAAAAAATCATCGGTTTTATTTAACTAACGTTGAAAAAGAAAATTTGGTTAAAGTATTGAATTCTTTAGTTTCTAATTCAGAAATAAAAATCGAATTCTTCATGGGAGATGTGTATGATCATTTCAAGATGATAGACACAATTAGAGATTATGACCCAACTATATACATGAAGTCAAAAACAATTGAGGACTATAATTTAGAACATAGGGAATTAAGTAAGATGATATCGGCAATAAGAAAAGGGTGGGTTATTGAATATATATTTAACGAAAAAGTGGTTAAAGATATCGAAGAACCTATAAATGTTGAAATACAGATAAATGAAAATAGAACTGAAAACATCACATTTTATCCTTACATATTAAAAAGAGAAGAAGAGTATATTGAAGAAGGTGATTTTATGCATCATTGTGTTGCATCATATTCAGATAAAGATAAATCAATAATAGTTTCAATTAGAACTGAAGATTCTTCAGACAGGATTACATGTGAATTTGATTGTCAAACAGGACTATGTATACAATCAAGACATTTTTGTAATGCAGAACCTCCTGGCGATATGGTTTTAGCATTGGAGAAATTAAAAATTAAGGTTAAAAAATATTCATCTTTGGGGATATTACACGCATCAGAAAAAAGAAAAGTTCCTTTAATGATAAATGGTATGGAAATCACACCAGAGGTAAAAAGAGCGCACGAATTATTTCCAGAATATTTTTTACCATATTAAATCGTTTAATTTAGTTAACTACATAATAATAATATTTCCACTTATATTTTATAAGTGGATTTATTATTTAAACATCAACAAGAAAAGAAAGATAAAAAAGGAGACACTTCATCAAAGTGTTTGCTAGAATTATATTTTGACGGAATTACTATAAATTATAATGGACTATTCGATTTTAATTATAGTAATTATGGAAAGAAAAAAAATATATTCTTTCAACATTTTTTAAATGTGAATGTAAATAGTGGTGATATAACTGTTACATATAAAATTATAAATGATAATTTAACAAATGAAAAAATTTTTAAAACATCATCAACAACAAAAAAGAATGACTTTAAAAAATTAAAATCTTTAACTGAATACGGATTTGAAAAAGGAGAAAAAAGATATGGTTTTTGGGGTGTGAAATATGATAGGGCAACAACATCAATATTCAATGTGATTTATGAGATACTGAAACCAAAATTCAAATCAAATTACTACATTAACAATTATCAGACAGATGTTTTAAATAATAAATTTAATGTAAATAAACTATACGATTTAATTGTGGACTTTCATTTAGATAGTAAAAAAATTAAATCACATGATAACATTTATACCGACATTCAATATGTTTATCCAAAGAAAAAATGGTTATTAAAAAATGATAACAAATTTTTATCGGCGGTTCTTGATTCCTATGGTATAAAATCAAAGTATTTGATAGGAGAAATTCAAAAACAACAAACAAAAATAAATTTAAACTCACTCAATTATTTGTGTAAATTATTTGGTGATAATTTTTTAGATTACATAAAGAAAATAGATTGGGCATATCATTGTATTGATGAACCATCGAACGGTAAAATACATACATTAAAAAATGAAAGTGAGAAAAATTGTTTGATAAAAGTAATTAATGATTGGAATTTAAATGATGATACAATTAGATTAGATTCTTTAGTTAATAGTTTAAAAAACATTTTCACTATTAGAACCTTAATTGAAGATAGGGGAATTCCTTTAAAATTTAATCCAAGAAACGCAAATCAATATGATAATCTTTTAGAATTGTGGTTGGGAATTAAACTACATCTGAATAGGGGGTACAAAATGATGTATACAATCCCAAAAGAAGTTATAGATGAAATAGAACAAGAGATTATTATTAACAATCAAATTTTTAAACCGAAGGTTTTAATTACAGAAGATGATTATAGATTGGAGGGTTTTATGATGAAAAATTGCATGTCCAAACAATTTATGCATGGGTCATTATACATATACATATCTTTACGTAATAATAAGAAAAGAATTAATTTACAATACAGAAAAGGATCATTGGTTCAGTCATATGGGAAAGCCAACACACCCACAAGTGAGTTGTTTTTACAACCAATATGTGTTCTAAATCAACGAGTTATGAAGTTTTCAGATATTACTTGGAAAAAAGATAAGTACGATTTGATATCTTAATCAATTTTTTATATATTTTTGAAAACGAAACTATGCAGGAAAAAGAATCAAAAACAAACTGGCACTTTAATGTCAGTCTATTTAAATCATGTTTAAGAATTGCGGCTGGTGGAGCTTTAATAATGGGTGATTTAATTTCTGGTGGAGTTATTTTAATAATTGCGGAAATTTTTGGAATTTTAGAAGAAATGTTTTAACATGAAAATACTTTTTAATATTAGATTTTATTTGATTGTTGTTATCATATTGTTAATATGGTTAACATTACAACTTAGTACAACTATAGGTAACCTTCAGAGGTTTAAAACACTCTATGAAAATGAAAAACATAAAACCGATAGTTTGGAAGTTGATAATCAATTAATCAAAGACCAATTAAATAGATTTGAAATTGGTTATGAAATAATGTTAGGAAGAAATCCTGATTGTGCCATAGAATATGGCAACATAATTGCAAACGAAACTAAATAATATGTATAACAATTCTTTTACTATTGGTAATGATTTAGTAACAGTAAAGACAACTGATTCGGTAGCATTAACTGAATCTTTCACACTAGTTGCGGAAAACGAAACTTACAATCTTGAAGTTAAGATTGCTGCGGATCTTGGAAGAATACCCAAAAAATATCATGAAGTTTTTTTGAACATGATAACTTCCAAATACTTAAATAAAGTTTCATTCAGTGATAACCCATTTTCTGAATCTAAGAAAAAGGAAAATAAAAAATGGTGGAACTTTTGGAGGTCTAAAAATTAATTCATGATAAAAGTATTGGAACTCTTTGCGGGAAGTCGTTCTATTGGTAAAGTTGCGGAAGAACTTGGAATGGAAGTATTTTCATCCGACATAAACAATTTTGATGGTATAAATTATGTGGTTAATATTTTGGAATTTGATTATTCCAAAGTACCATTTATACCAGATGTAATATGGGCATCTCCACCATGTACGGGATTTAGTGTTGCCGCTATTGGTCATCATTGGGGTGGAGGTAAGGGTGCTTATATACCAAAGACAGAAACTGCAAGACTTGGTATTGAGTTGGTTAAAAAAACATTAGACATTATTGATTACTATAAACCCAAGTACTGGTTTATGGAGAATCCAAGAGGTGTTCTTAGAAAAATGGATATAGTTAAGGAGTTGAAGAGAAATACCGTCACATATTGTCAGTATGGTGATGAGAGAATGAAACCAACGGACATATGGACGAATAGTGAAGTATGGACTCCACGTAAAATGTGTAAGAATGGCGACACTTGCCATGTTGCAGCACCAAGAGGGTCAAGGACAGGAACACAAGGTAGGTCAAACGCTTATGAGAGAAGTAAGATACCAAGTGAACTATGTTATGAAATTTTAAATTCATGTTTAAATGAACCACAAAATCAAGGAATTTTTATTAATGTTCGCGGTACAACTGATTAATTATTGTTTAATCACAATTAATTATAGAGCAGTTGCTCACGGCAATTATCTTTTAACAGGTATTAGTGATTTTATATTTGCATCCTTAAACTTTTTTGTAATCAAAAAAATAGCAAAGAGTGATGACACAATACATCAATGGTTAGGTTATTCAACTGGAGGTGTTGTTGGTGCACTTTTGGGGATTTATGTATCTAAATTTTTACTATGAAAATAAAAAATGAGTATGTGAACGGAGAGGTCGTGGAAATACTCCCAAATATACACGGGGTATCTATTAAAGATCAATATCAAAGGACAATGTTGTTCTGTAGATATCAGGAATTTTATGAATCACCATACAATGAAATACGAGGTAAGTTTTTTAGTTGGGAGAAATTTATGATGGTTTATAAAAATAAAATGCGTAAAAATCATTTCACTTATCCATATGATTGGAGTGGATTCAATATACCATCAAAGGTTATTGAAAAGGGAATGTCAGCGTTTAGTAAAGACATAGGTCCATATGATGAAATAATGAGTGACATATATTATCATTGTGAAAACTACCCATTAAGATTCAATAAACCAAGAACTAAATGGTATTTGATTGGTTATGGAAATGATGTTTCAACTTTGAATCATGAGGTTGCTCATGGGTTATATTATACCAATAGAAAATACAAGTCGGAGATGGACTTGTTGGTCTTAAAAATTAAAAAGAAACATTATAATCAGATGAAGAAAGTGTTAGTCGGAATGGGATATGTTGACGATAAAAAGATTATTGACGATGAAATACAGGCATATATTTCAACTGGTTTAATAAAAGGGTTCAATGATGAAGAGATTAAAAAATATAAACCAGATTTCGAAAAGGTATTTAAAAAATACTATAACTCAAAAACTAAATAAATTTATTATATGAAAATTCTAATTATTTCTTTTTTAGTGTTGTCATGTTTAGTATCTATTTACGGAACAATAGATATGTTTATACAAATACATAAATTGAAAGATAGGAATTAAAAATTCAGATATATATGTAATGTAAAATTATATATATAAATGGATGAATTTGTTCCTTATCACCAACATCTTCTAATGAAGATTTGGATTACTAATCCACCAAAAGATGTGGATGTTCTTAATAAGTGGTTTGTAGATTTAGTACATAAAGTAAAGATGGAAGTAGTGGCAGGTCCTACTAGTGTTTATGTGGACTACCCCGGTAACGAAGGTTTAACTGGTACGGTAACCTTGGCAACATCACACGCATCAATACACATTTGGGATAGTATTGAAATCCCTATGGCTCAATTCGATATCTATAGTTGTAAATGTTTTTCATTATCCGATGTTGTTGAACAATTCGAATCTTGGGGTATTGTTAAGTATGAGTGGATGATGATTGATAGGAATGATAAACCTACCATAACCGAAAGCGGTCAATGGATTCCACTCAATAGAAATTCCGATGAAAATTCTAAAAAATAATTGGGATTTACAAAAAATACATATAATTTCGTGGTTATTTAAGGATATATTTTGGACATTGAAATGGGTATGGATGGCAACATTTATGATTATACCTACAGCATTTCTGACAATTTATATCTTAATAATTGAAAAAGAAAACAGAGACACCAATATGATATTGATGTCTTGGGTTTTTATGAATATATTTTGGATGTTACATGAGTTACATGAGACTTCATATTTACCTGTGCAATTTTTTATGGTAATTGGATTATTATGTACTTTTAAATTACTCAAAAGATGAATACTATTTTTTTGGATATTGATGGAGTTTTGGCAACAAATAGTGAATATAGGACAAACCGAACCAAGTTTAGAAAAAAATACCCAGAAGCCGAAAGACTTAGATTACCCTACCCATTCAATAAAGGATGTGTGGATGTATTCAATGAAATAATCACAGAAACTAATCCATATATTGTATTGAGTTCTGATTGGAGAGAATATTGGAATTTAAGTGAAATTGATGAGATATTTAAATACAATGGGGTTATTAAATCACCCGAAGATTTTACTACAACCGAAGTAGTTTCTTTTGGTAATTTAGTAAGGAATAGGGCATATCAAATCGGACAGTATTTAAATACACATCCTGAAATCAGTAATTGGGTTGCAATTGACGATATGAACATGAAAGAGTACATGAAGATTACCAATGAAGATGGTAATATGGTATTAACAAAGGATAGTGAAGGATTAAAACAAATAGGAATTAAAAATAAAATAATAAACATACTAAATCCAAATTTATGACAATTGCAGTTTTAATCATTATTTTTTCATTTTCGTTTACATTAGCATGGGTGTGGTCAGGAGGTATCGACTACATGATGAAACACCATCCAAATTATAAGGGAGAAGATTTTCTTAATTGGGGAGGAGAAAATGATGATTGGGACGATAATCAAACTCATACTGAAGGTGAATTAATGAAATAGAGTAATATTTATAGTAATATGAAAAAGACTTTAATTGAAGAACTTGAAAGGATACATTCAATCACATATGGTAAGGAAATTGTTTTGGAGGATAATTTTTTAGATAAGATTATTAATAGTTCATCAAATAAAAATGTTAAAAAAATAGACGACCCTAAAAAAGCTGATTATGTTTCAGATGATGTTGTGGAGTTTTTCGAAACTTTAGAATCTATCGAAAGTCCAATATTTCAACAAAGTCGTGGTAATATGACCTTCCAAAAAAATGTGGAGACTGTTCAAATAGGTTTAAAATTATTGGGATATCAATTACCAAAGTTCGGTATTGATGGTTTATATGGTCCCGAAACAGCCGCTGCGGTAGATAAGTTCAAATCTGAAAACGAAGTAAAAAATGAGGGGGGTGAAGTTAACATAAACGAATCAACATTGATGTCTCCCGTTTCTATTCAAAAAATCACGTCACCATTTGGTAAAAAAAGAAGTTATGAAACTCATCCTGGTGTTGATATTGCGGTACCATCTGGTACTGAAATAAAATCACCCGCAGATGGAAAAGTAATAGACGCCAGATTTAAATCTGGTGGTTGTGGAGGAACTATTCAAATTGAACATGGGAATGGTTTTGTAAGTCGATATTGTCATTGCAAGAATATAAAAGTATCAATCGGTGATAGTGTTAAACAAGGAGATGTTGTCGGTTTAACAGGAGGAGGATCAGGTGATAATGGTAAAGGAAATTCAACAGGACCACATCTACATTTTGAATTAAAAAAGAATGGTCAACTTGTGGATCCCATAGATTATATTGGTAGTGATGTAGGTGCTTACGATTTAACAAAAACTGGGGTTAATCAAAAATCATCTATCACACCTGAAATGGTTTCTATAATGATAACAAAATTAAGAGAGAGGGGTGTAACATCAGACGACTTAAAGAAAAATATAGACGCAATAGATGTTAAAGATTTAAAAGATAGTAATTTTTATGCCAAATTATTAGAATTATTGGGAGCACCTGTTAGTGAAGAAAATATGAAATTTATGTATGCTTGGAGACAAGCTGAAGGAAAAGGAGGAAGATATAATCCATTCAATACTACATGGAAATTACCCAATTCAACTGTGATGAATAAGGCGGGGGTTAGAAATTATGAAACAATTAATGATGGAATGGCAGCAACCGTAAAAACATTGAAAAGTGGTAGATATGATTGTATAGTAAATGGTCTTAAAAACGATATTGGGGCCTCTAATATTGCAAAATGTGATTCTCTCAAAGTTTGGGGAACGGGTGATTTGGTTGCCAAGGTAATTAATGGATACGAAAGTGGTGGTAAACCAAAAATTTCTAGTTTAGCATAATATTTTAAATATTTTATTTGATAATTCAAATATTTTATTTAATTTACATAAAATCTTTTATCTATGGCAAAAGAAATATGTGTCATTTGCGGTAAAGAAACCCCATATGATTTTGAAACACACATTGATTATCGTATCGGTTACGTTGAAGGAGTTGGACAACTTTGTGGGAAATGTTCAAGACATGACGATTCAAATTCAACAATAACCATTTCAAAAGATATGGTTAAAAAATATCCAAATGATATGGAGTTGGGTGAAAAAGTTAGAATCATTTATTACAATAGTCTGTAATGAATATTTTCTTTTTAGATTACGACCCCAAAAAATGTGCACAATATCATAATGATAAACACGTTGTTAAAATGATATTGGAAACTGCACAATTATTATGTGGTGTACATTGGGTTATAGGAAATGAAGCACCATACAAGTTATCACACAAAAATCATCCTTGTTCTATATGGGTTAGAAGTTCTTTGGAGAACTACTTGTGGTTATGTGAATTGGGGTTAGAACTTTGTATTGAGTACGAATATAGGTATGGTAAAAAACATAAAACTTATGATGTGATAATGTGGTGTATCTTGAATAAACCCAACATATCTGATGTTGAGTTTACCACACCACCATTAGCAATGCCCGACCATTGTAAAATAGAGAACAACCCAATAAAATCTTATAGAAATTATTACATGATTGAAAAATCTTCATTTTGTAAATGGAAAGGTAGGGATGTTCCGAATTGGTACAAAACACAATAATTGAAGTATTTATATAGATATAAGATAACGATATGAAAGAATATACAAAAGAACAATTAGATAGAATTATTAGAGAAAGTATGTCTGATGTTGATGAAATGGCGTATAAGATTCAGAATAAACAGGCACCACAAACAGATAAAGAAACTGGTGAGAAGAAAATTAAAAAATTTAGTCCTCGTTTTCGTGAGAGTAATCCCACAGAAATACCTGATTATTGGATTGTCAATGTGAATCAAATAGAGGGTGAAGATATTTTGGCGGTCCCTTTGGGTTGTGATAAATTAGAAGATTTTGTACAATCAAATAAACAATGGTTGGAAGAGTTAAAGGTTTTGCACAAATTAGAACCTCAATTAATTGCGTGTACAAGAGGAAAATATCATAGACCTGTAGAAAAATACTATGCTGGTGGATATAAACCAACCGGTGAAAAATATTCGGCACAAGAATGGGTCAAAAGAATTGTTCACCCTATGATTGAAAATATTTTAGGTAATGAACAAACACAAAAAAGATTAGAAGAATTAAGTATACCTGAAATTTATGCTAAAAAAAGAGAGTATTTAGATAGATATGGTAAAAATACTGAAACCGAAGTTAATTATTCTACACACACATTTAATTCTTACGAATCACAACAACAATTTTTAGATTTTGTTACATCAAGAGTTTTTGGAGAGGAAGTACCAGAACAATTTAAATCATACCATTTGGCTCGACAATTCAATAAAAATTATGCCAATTGGGAAGAAACAAAAAAGAACGATAAAAGATATTATGGAAAAACTCCAAAGTATAAGCTCGAAGCATATGGATTTGATCCAAGCAATTTAGATGTTACAGTAAGAGCGGACCTGAATATCACGGGTAGATTAGTTGGTTTTGAATATAGATGGGAAGTTACTTTCTCAACCAAATTTGGAAGAAAACTAAAAGAAGAATCAAGAATAAAGAATGGTTTGTCTTTAGATAAAGATTTAGTTGTGAGAAAAGTGATTCCCGTAAGTACTGAGGAAGAATTCAACGCCGAGCATACTGTTTTACACAATGATGGTATTAGATTAGGTTTAGAAGATGCGTTGAAAGAATTGAGAGATAAGTTCTTCAATGAACTTGACCCAATTGAAGTTCTTGAAAGGGCAAATATTAGAAGTTATGATGTTGGTAATATACAAGAATCGAAATTTAAAAAAACACTTAAAAGAATAATAAACGAACCCCTTCGTAAATAGTATTTACGAACCGACACATTTGTGTTTCATTAATCCCCAAATTTATTTGGGGATTTTTTTGTTATATACAAAAATATTCGTATATTTGCGTAGAAATCACAAAAAATACGATGTTAAAGATAGAGAATGATAAAAAAGTGTGGATTACGTCAGATACTCATTACAACCATGCAAACATATGTAGGGGAACAACTAATTGGAGGTTACCAAGTGGTAAAATTCCAACTAATCAAACACGACCATATGATACCATTGAAAAAATGAATCAATCTATTGTTGATAATATAAATGAGGTTGTAGGTCAAGATGATATCTTAATTCATCTTGGAGATTGGTCTTTTGGTGGGTTCGAAAAAATAGAAGAGTTTTATCATAGATTGATTTGTAAAAACATTCATTTAGTATTCGGTAATCATGACCACCATATTGAAAGAAATAGAGATAACATACAAAAACTATTTCTTTCATCACAATGGTTCTTGCAAGTTCAATATATGGGAGAAACAATAGAAATGATGCATTATCCAATATCATCATGGAATGGTTTAAGAAAAGGTAGAATACATCTACATGGTCATTGTCATTTACCTAATAACTTAAAAATAAGTAATGGTAGAAGAATGGATATCGGACTTGATGGACACACAGAATTTAGACCTTATGACTTACATAAAGAAATAATTAACCCTATGAAGAAAATACCAATAGGTTCTGAGTTAGGGTCTTTGGATCATCATTTAAATGATGTTGAAAATATTGTTGGATAAATTTTTAAATTTTTTTATGAATAATTTTAATTCTGAAGATTACAAAGCAGGTTTTATCTCTAAAAATATGGCACCGATATTATTTTTAATATTTTTGGTGTTAAAGTTAACCAAACAAATAGATTGGTCATGGTGGTGGGTAACATCACCTCTATGGATTGGAATTTTAATTTTACTTATTATTGTTGTGGTTTCATATATTTCATTGTTTGTAATCAAAATTGTTAAAAAACTTAGAAACGATAATCAAAATACAGATTAAGTCGATATTTATAATAAAATAGTTTATGAGTAAGGTTATTAAATTAAAACAATCAGACATTGAGAATATAGTCAAAAATATAATAAAAGAATCAAATGAGTTTGATGATTTTGACACACAAATAGGTGTGGAAGAATTACCAGGAGCCGATGATCCTGATATGAATGACCCCGAACTGAATCCTGAAGATGCCACACTTGAAAATCCATATGGTCAACCTGGAGAAATTGGTGTCGCTTTAGGTAAGGACGGAAAGTTTTATGTGGCTGATATCGGTACTGGTGAAATTTTAGGTATTAAGTAATTTTAAATAGACAAAAAAAAGTAAATCCCGAATAATCTTCGGGATTTTTTATTTTAAGTATTTTTTGATATCTTTATAAAAATATTTGAATATGATTTATGTTTCAATCGATATCGAAACCTCAGGATTGGATTTTGATATGAATTCTATTTTGTCAATTGGTGCAATAATTGAGGATACAACAAAAAAATTACCATTTGAGGAATGTCCAAAATTTAATGCAATAGTCCTCCAAAGAAACATACAAGGGTCTCCGAGAGCATTAACTATGAACAAAAATATCATAGGGCTGATGAGTGAATATCTTGATGGTGATGATGAAGTAAAACAAAACATGAACACACATACCGAATATCTCTTTTTAGAGGAGGAAGAGGTTGTTAAACAATTTTATCGGTTCCTTTATGAAAATGGTGTCGGCGAAAATTCAATATTAAATTCAGGTGGGTACGGTGAGTTCAATAATGGTAAGTGGTCAATTGCGTTTAATGGGTCAACAAAACCAATCACCATCAATGTTGCGGGTAAAAACTTTGCAACATTTGACAAAATATTTTTAGAGGAACTTCCGTGGTGGAAAAAGTTAATTAGAATTAGACAGAGAATTTTGGACCCAGGTATTTTATTTGTTGATTGGAATAATGATGATTCAGTACCTAATCTAAAGACATGTAAAGAAAGATCCAATGTTAGTGGGGAAGTTACCCACGATGCCTTGGAAGATGCGTGGGACGTAGTTCAGATATTAAGGACGAAATATTGATATATTTCTAAATTAATTTTTTGGATATTCCAAAATATTCATATATTTGTATTCTAAATACAAATTATGTCCAAAACAAAAAAAGTATTAAGTCCTTACGTTTTCCCTGGTATCAGAATATCTGACTTACCAATCAATGAGTTCCCAAATATCAATGTGTATCAAATCAAAATTACGGAACAAGAAATCATGCAAATAGTTGCTGAAGAATGTGATGTGACTGTTGATGGTATAGTTTCGTTATCAAGAAACAGAGAGGTTGTGGATGCTAGACATATATATTGTGCTGCTGTTATGTTAAGATTAAAACCAACTTTGGAGAAAATAGGTCAAAAAATTAGTAATAGAGATCACACCACAATAAGACACGCATTACTAAAATTCATGGAAAGATATAAGTATGAAGAGAAGTATAAAAACACATCAGACCGAATTTTGGCTAAAATTGGAGTTACATATAAAGGTCAAAAATTGGTAAAAGAAAAAAAATTTTTGTGATATCATAAAATATACTTAACTTTGTCTTATGAATACATTAATTATACACCCCGAAGACCGGTCAACAAGTTTCTTGGATATTGTATATTCCGGTATACCTGATAAAACTCTCATTACAGGAGGGGTTAATAGAGATGAATTGGCAGATTTAATTGATTCTCATGATAGAATAATGATGATGGGTCATGGAAGTCCTTGGGGATTGTTTTCAGTTGGAAAATTCAAAGGTGTGGGTGCTTATATAATCGATAATTCTTTGGTTTGGTTATTAAATCAGAAAAAGAATAATGTTTACATATGGTGCAACGCCGACCAATTTGTTAAAAGACACAACTTGGGTGGTTTTTATTCTGGGATGTTTATATCGGAAGTTGGGGAGGCTTATTATTGTGGACTACCTGGAACAACCCAAGACATTGTTGATGAATCAAATTTTGGTTTTTGCCATATTCTTTCTGAATATATTAACGAAGACAAGAATGTAATTTACGATAATGTTAGAATGGAATATGGTTTGATAGCAAAAGATAATCCTGTTGCATTATATAATCACAAACGACTTTATAAATCTTGATATTATGGTAATGTTACTTATTAAAATTTGTGTTGTATCAACACTATTTGTTTTCTCTGTATTTTTAATTGATGAATTGGTTTACAAATATCCAAATACCAAATTTGCCAAATGGTGGAGGAATAATGTTGTTGGTCAAGTACCACCAGATGAAAATTTTTGATATATGATAAAGAAAGTTTTTTCTGTAATCATTGCATTTATTATTGGATATGGGTTTTGGTATTTGGTCATGTGGATGTATACATCTGAAAGATTTCCAATATCATGGTCCGCAATTAATAAAACCATTTATCTATTATTGGGTATCATAACAACCACAACCTTGGATGAAAAGTTTTCAAAATGATTGATAACATAAATCTTATTAAACCCATATTAAACTTTGAGAAAGAAGGTGACTTCTACATGTTATATTTGTTTAAACGAAAGAAAGATCAACCTGAAGGTGAAAAAGATAATCATCAATCAGTAAGAACCATTAAAACATACACAATTGAATCTATTGAATATCTTGATAAAAGATATGAAGAGATAAAACAACTTTGTGAAGTGTTCAATGCAAGGGCATACATACACATTCAGAAACAAAATCATTTTGATGTTTCATTGGAAATGATGATTGAACTTGCACAAAGAATCAGGAACGGAGTTCATAAACAACAAGGTCTGTTTGATTCTGTCGTTGGCCAAATTAAAACACAAGAGAAACGTTGGATTGTGGATGTCGATACAAAAGATGAAACTAAAATTAAAAATATCATCAAAATTTTAAATCGTGTACATCCTCAAGATGTTGGAGAAAAGATTGAAACAATTATTCCAACGAAAAATGGATGTCACCTCATAACTAAAAAATTCAATGTGATGGAATTTCAACATGTCGTTTCAGTGCTTGGAATCGTCCCTGATATTCAAAAGAAAAATCCAACACTTTTATATCTTCCAAATTCATTAGATTAATTTTACAAAACATAAAAACCACACAATGTCAAAAATTAAAGAACTTAGAAACAAACAAGAGAACATTCTGAATTTAGTTGATTTCTTTTCTTTGTTTTGTCCTGAAGGAAAAGAATCCAAATATGTCACATCATTGTTGAGAATGACACTTAACACAGATAATATTGATGAGTACTCTCACAAAATTAAAACAGAGTTCAAAGAAATTTTCAATCTAAGTGAGAATAAATTATTGGAATCATTCACCCCAATACAAATAATCATGATGGAAAGGATGGTAGGTTTGTATGAAAGAAATGATTTGAAGGTCTTTCAAAAATTTTGTGATTATAATGAGAGGGGTCTTATTGAAAATAACGATTTAACAAAAATAAAATCGTTTGATGAGATAAAAAAATCCGTTGGTTTGGTTGATGTGAGATTGATGGAAAAAGAAATGTCAAAACAGATTCATGTAATCCATAGGGACGATGAATGGTTATTACTTAGACCTCTTACATATTTGTCTTCCAAAAAATACGGTGCCAATACTAAGTGGTGTACATCAAGTGAAGATACATGGGATCAATTTGAAAGATACACAAAAAATGGTATTTTAATTTATTGTTTGAACACAAAAACAGGACTAAAAATTGCGTGTTATAGGGAAATACCATATTTTGACGATAGTCGACAAAATTATGAATTTTCATTTTGGAATCAATTAGATTATAGGGTAGATTCTATGGATAGTGGATTACCTAATGAAATTTTAGAAAAAATAAAGTTAGAAATATCAGAACATAAGTTTTCAAATTTCCATTTTGTTAAGTTGTACAAATTAGAAAATAAATATCTTGATGGCGGTTCAATTAAGAAAATATCATCTGAAGAACCTATGGAAGAAGGGTCAAGTCCACTATATCCAACGGAATTTGCATCTTTGGAAAATCGAATATTAGCACCACCGATTGGTATAGAACGACGTTTATACGATGAAGATATGGAAGTGACTGGAAATGAACAACCAGATGAGATACTTGCTGATATATAAAATAAAAAAGGTGGTTCGTTAAACGGACCACCTTCCAAAAAATAAACTTTTTTCTTTTTCTCTCCTCTTAACTAAACCCATAACTGGACTTTCTTTTCCATAGGCCTTCAACCAGTCCCAATGTTTTAGAATTGCTTTTCGGTCCCTCTTATTTATACCATCACTCAATAATTTAGATTTAATAAATGCACTATCACCAATGTTATAGATTAGTGATGATAGAGCATCAAATTCGTTTTGGGTTAAAGGTACTTTAACATATTTTTTAATTACGGGGACCACATATTTGTTAATATGGTTTAGTAATAGATTTTCACCTTCTTTTTCGGTGATTTTTTTGTTTTTAAAAGATGCATTTGGTATGGTTGTACCATATCCTACTACTATCTTATTTTTACTATCAACATAAGGTTTATCTTTAAAACCTTCAGAACTTTTAATTAATTCCAAACCATTCTTTGAAATGTTATTAGGTATTATAATTCTATTTGGAATCCCATAATTCATCTTATTTGGGTCGGGGGG
>JACCDG012062549.1_pt1 | contig 75017 bp, 124 predicted proteins | sample 7442471 | NCBI WGS metagenome assembly JACCDG01 (sample SAMN15323444, study PRJNA562643) | freshwater metagenome | isolation source: river surface water | place: USA:Blue River Watershed | collected 2017-08-17 | reverse complement strand
TCTCGGTTTCCATAAACACGAGAATTTCCGCTTTTATGAAATCACACGCCAATGCGAGTAAAAACAGCTGCTACGCTAATGCGCCAATGCCTTAGTCGGTGATTTGGGGGGAGGGGCGCAGGGGCTGTTTTAAGGGGGGTAGGAGAGAGGGAAATGGGGAAATGGGTAGGTGGGTATGGGAAAGGGGGTGAAAGTTTCTTAGGATTGAAATTTGATGGCAAAAAATGGGTATTTGAATATTGGGTTTGATTGTGGTGAAAATAAGTCAAGAATATTTTTATCATTTATCAAAGGGTGATTGGGTTAACTTTTCTCGTAACAAAAACACATAAAAAAATGTTACAAGGTTACAAGGAAGGTTACAAGGAAGGTTACAAGGAAGGTTACAAGGAAGGTTACAAGGAAAACACCTTTTAAAAGTGATAATTTATTAAACAAAAAAAGGGATGCCATTGACACCCCTTTTTCTTCTGGAAACTACTTTGATTAAATCCTACTACCTAAGAAAATAAAACACGACTTCAATTTCACTTAGATGTAAACATTGGACAATAATCATTTCATGAAGTGCAAAAATACGGAGGCGAAAGGTAAAAACAAGCACACAAAAAAAATATCTTTTTATTTTTGGATATAAAACGATATAGGGGTTATATTTGTTGCTCTATACGAAACACGACTATGTATTTATTGAATTTTATGAATGTTTTAGTACCACAAGTGGCTTTGCTATATGTATGTGGCTTTGTGCTTTTCTTTTTTTTGAGGTCGAGGAAAATGCGCCATGTTTACCATACTCTTAAAAACATGAAGCGATATGAAACCATCAATCGAAAGATAAAATTGAAAGGCTTGCTTGCCTTGTCTATATTCTTATTGTGGTTGAATAGTTTCTTTTCCATTTTGAATTTCTTCCCAAAAGACTTTGTATTAAACTACGCAATTTCGATAACCATATTCTTTGTTTCTTTTTACTTGGGGCTATGGAGTGGCTTATGGCTAAGCGATGACGAAGAATTTGAAAACCAAAAGCATTAGAAAATTATAAAAACAAAATACTACAAGATATGAAACCAAAAACCAAACTACACGCCATTTTGATTCAACGCGAAATGAGCCAAGAGGAATTACGAAGAATTATTTTTGAGCGAAGCGGAAAGACAATCGGTTCCGATAGGATTAGTCGCATTGTGAATGGTCAGTTGACTAACTACTATACGGACACGGCAAAATTAATTGCAAGTGCATTATCGGTATCTATTGAAGACATATTGGAGGATAGCCTAACCAATGTTTAATATCGCACCTTCATTATATGGTCAAACGGATAACTTCATTAAGTTGTGGTTATATATATTTGCTCATATTGAACAATGCGATGAGTTTAAAGTGTCAGAAATATCAAGGGTTTGTAATATATCAAGACGACATATATATGAGTTAATAACCAAGGGTATAAACATATTTCAAAAGAATGAAATCAATATACGATTGGAAAGACCACATGAAAAATCATTTACCTTTAGAATAATACTTGATAGCCCAACCAAGAGTGTAAAAGCGAAAAAGCCAAAAGATGAGGTTGTGGTAGAGAGTGAGTTCAATCCGTTCAACGAAATCATTACGCATTTGAACTTGGTTTGCAATAAGAATTATCGAATGGATAATAAGAGCGCAATCAAGGGAATCAAATCGAAACTTGATAGCGGATTCACCATAGATGATATTAAGTATGTTATTGAGGTAAAGGCAAACCATTGGTTAAATAGCGAGCAAGAAATGTACCTTAGACCAGAAACACTATTCGGAAACAAATTTGAAACCTACTTAAATGAAAAGCCAAAACAAGATGTTAGCACCTTTGCACAAAGAATTAGAAACGCGGAAACAATCGTTGAGAGCGATTGGGGAATTTTGCCAAAGCCAGAACGAGGTTGATTTGCTAAAAGCGCAAATGCACCCAAGGATAGCCAATTATGATTTTACCAAGCCAAAAGATAAAAAGGCGGTAACAGCCTTGCTTACGGAGTGGATGGTCATGATTGGTTCAAGTGAAAAAATTAGCATGGAGGAAAATTTGATTAACATCAAGTTTTTAATAAGCCAATACCATCAAATGACCATAGAGGAAATTAAACAAGCAATCCTATGGTCGATAACAAACAAGTTGGATGTAGACCCAAATCCGTTTGGAAAGTTCTCTCCATTATACATGGCTAAGATTTTGAATGCCTACCTCGATAAGCGAGATGCTGTAATCAATAAGTTAAGTTGGTTGAAGCAAAAGCAAATTTGGGATTTAGAGTGGCAAGAAAAAACCAAGCCGTTACCATACGAAGAACAATTAAAAAATCAACGAGCCTTTTTAATAAAGCACATGGTAGATATGAAAGCCAATAGAAAAAGTGATAGTGCTGGAAGTTTGGTTTGGAAATTCCTAAAGCGTAATCAAAGCGTAAGTCAAAACATGATAGATGAGGATGCAAGACAATACGCAAAGAACAAGTATGCGCTATTCCAACAAACGGAGTTTTATCAAAAGTCGGTTTCTACCTTAACACGTGAACAAGTAGATGCTAAAACAAAAACCGATTGTGATTATCATGAGCGAGATTATGTAATATGGAATTTCTTGAAGTCGTTTAATAGCAACGAAGAAATAAGAGATTTTGTCAATAACGCCAAAGATGAAATTGTACTTCCTTTAAAATAATTTTATTTTCTAAAATAAAACTTTTATATTTGAATTGTGAAACAAAAAACGACTTTAAATCACTTAATCTCGGAATTAGAGAAAATCGAAAGCAAAGTAATCACTACGGAGAACGTAATCTATTTAGCCAAATCATTATTGGAATTAGAAAAAGACCAATTGATAGATATGGGCAATAGATATCATAAGCCTTTGCTTGAACACGGAGTAAGGAGCATGACTGGTGAAAAGATGTTCAACCATATTTACGGAAACTAAAAACATGAAAAAAATATTCTTAATCGCGATGACCTTGTTGATGACAATGGTTGCGCACGGACAAACATTTGCAGGTATTCCTTTAAGCGGTAATGTAGATGTGTTTAGGCAAAAGTTAACAGCCAAAGGATTTATCCTTAAAAAGGTTATCGATGCTGGTTATGTTTATAAAGGCAAAATCGGAACCGAGCAAGTAGAGGTTTATATTATGCACACCCCAAAAAGTAGGTATGTAACCAAGGCTGCCGTTTACTTCCCAGAGAAATTTAGTTTTACAAGCCTTGTCATGGACTATGAAGAAAAACTTGCCGTGTTGGTTTCTAAGTATGGTGAGGCGGATAATTGTTTTGATTATTTCAAAAGCCCTTATTATGAGGGGGATGGCTATGAGATGCAAGCCGTGAGTAGTAACAATTATCGTAGGATGTGTGTTTGGACGGAAGGTAATAATGCTTTGTTTCCCAAAATTATACAAGTTAGTGTTGGTGGGTGTGTTATGGTCATGTACGAAAACACGGAGAACTTGGCAATACGTGATAAGGAAAAACAAGAGCAAATTAAAAACGGATTATGAGAATACCTCAAGAGGGCTACGTGGATAGTAATGGTTTAGTTTGGGAAATTAGCAAAGTTGAATTACCAACAAGAAAAGGGCGTATTATTTTCTACGTAGCCGAAAATGAGAAATACTCAAAATCTATAAAAGGCAAAAACTTAAAAACATTAATTAAGACAATCAATGAGCAACAATAAACAAAGTAGCGTAGACAAAGACTTTGTTCCCTACGAAGAAGCATTAGCACTTAAAGAACTTGGGTTTGATGAACCTTGTTTTGCTTTTTTTCAAGTTGAATATACTGAACTCTTACCGACTATGGTTGATGATGATGAAGAATATAGGTTAACAGGTTATAGAACGTGTAGTAATTTAGAGATGCCAAAACACTATACATCAGCACCAACATTCTCACAAGCATTTAGATGGTTTAGAGCAAAGTATGGATTGGACAATGCAGTATTAAAAGATAGGTTAGTTATTGAAACCCAAGAAGATTTACCTAATTGGTATTATGGTTTTAAAACCTATGAAGAAGCAGAACTTGCTTGTCTTAGAAAATTAATTGAAATAGTACAAGGAGGTAACAAATGAGCAATGATAATGACGATGGTGCATTTTGGTCAGGAATAGTTGGACTAATTGCAATTATAATTATTTTATATATGGCATATAATATGGGAATTTTATGAACAACAATAAACAAAGTATGAAACTATACACAGAAGAACAAGTAAGAAAAGCAGTAATGATAGCCGAAAATCAAAAAATTGGCTTTACAACAATAGTAATAGAACATTTAACCCCCATCGAACTACCAAGTGATGAGGAGATAACAGATAAGGCTTTAGAAGTGGGATATACTAATAATCTATTTACACTTGGCGCAAAATGGATGCGTGATAAAATACAAGGAGGTAACAAATGAGCAATAATAAACAAAGTAGCGTTGAAAAAGAATTTGTCCCTTACGCAGAAGCATTAGCACTTAAACAACTTGGATTTGACCAACCTTGTTTCGCATATTGGAATGCAGACCATTCTCTATCCAAGCCGTTTAGAACTTTTGTGAAGCCATTTGATGATGAATGGTTTATCCCCAATCCACTATATTCTCAAGCATTTAGATGGTTTAGAGAGAAGTATGGAATATTCAATCCACAAAGATTAATATTTGAAAATCTTGGAGGTAAATATGGACTACAAAGTCACGATGAACACGACCAAGTAGATGGATATTTTGATACCTACGAAGAAGTAGAACTTGCGTGTCTTAGAAGGTTAATTGAAATTGTAAATAAAAACAACAATGAGCAACAATAAACAAAGTATAAAACTATACACGGAAGAACAAGTAAGAGAAGCATGGAATACTGCTTTCATGCAAGGTATGTCAATTGACAGTGAAATTTATGAACCTGTTTTCTTTGAAGATTTTTTAAAAGAACTAACTCCCATCGAACTACCAAGTGATGAGGAGATAGATGAGTATGTCAAATCAACTGGGTACTATGGACATTGTACACACGAATATCATGAAGGTATTGAAGAGGGTGCAAAATGGATGCGAGATTTAATACAAGGAGGTAACAAATGACTAAAATAAGAATAGGATGTTCGCCAATAACGGGTACAATCTATGCGGGTTCAGTATCTAAAAATGGACTATGGGGGAAAAACAAAGTTGACGTAACGGATGAAGCCATTCGTTCAGTAGCCCAAAGCCTTTTACATACCGATGAAGTGTTTCAATTTGAATACGAAGGCAATCGGTATGAATTATCAGTTAAAAAAATACAAGGAGGTAGCAAATGATTGCTGAATTAAAATTAAAAAACGGAGATGTGTTTGATATTGGTCAAACAGTCAATGGGGTGTCTAAATTCTTATGGTTTAACAACATTTGGTATTATTTTGAAGAAAGAATGTCAAAAAGTTACGAATATGACCAAAGCGACTTAACAAAACTTGTTTTAGAAAACGAGTTTGAAGAAGTAACATTTATTAAAAATATATTTGATATAACAAATATAAAAATAATAGCAGTTAATCACTTGCCGTTAGGTAGCACTTTAGAAGGGAGGTAACAATGAGCAACAATAAACAAAGTAGCGTTGAATGGTTATATCAAGAATTTGAAAGAATAGATAAAGAATTTCACGTTGGTTCACACGAATACAATTACGCCAAAAATCTTGCGTTCAAAATATCCAAAGCAATGCACAAGGAGGAAATAATTGATGCAACTTGTTTGAATGATTATGTCAATGAAGACGACAGAGAAATTGGTGAAAAATACTACAACAAAACATTTGGAGGTAACAATGAGTAACAATAAAGCAAAAGAGAACTATTTGTGGCAGAGGTATTTATTTTGGCGTGATATGGGCGATGAGAATAGAGCGAATTATTGGTTAAAAAGGATTGAAGAATTTAATTTAGAAAACTTATGAGCAACAATAAACAAACAACAGACTACAAGTATCCCGTTGGGGATTTCTTAAGCGGATTTTCTGAAGACCAGAACAATCCATGCGATTATGAATTAGAATGCCAAAGAATGGTAATTCGAGGTGTGCAGTACATAGATGAACATCCCGAATTATTTGAGCATTTATCAACAAAACAAACTAACGGTTATGATTCAAGATTAGAGGGTATGACTAACTTTATGACTGAAGGTGAGAGAGGTCAAACAGGTGCTATGGTTAATCATTCTGTACGTCATGCCTACCATGCTAAAAAGATGGGATGGGATAATTACATTAAAAGACTTACTGAAAAAAGTGATGATAATCAATAAAATAAAAGATGTTAAAAATAAGAAGAATTAATTATACAAAATTTTTTGTTAGACTATTTTTATTCTCAATTATAATTGACCTTTTATCTACTAAAAGTAAAGATGAGCAACAATAAAATTAAATAAATTTATAAAATTATGAAAAACAACAAACAACAACCGCACACTTGTATTTTCGAGAAAAGCAAAACATCAAATTCTAATGAAGAAAGGTGTAAACATTGCAACAATGTAAGATATACAATTGATGTAAAATTAGTTAAAAATGAAACATTGGGAGTTAACGATGATTGATTATCAAAAAATAGCATCTAACTACAACATAATAGTTCACAAAGTAGAGGTTGGAGATGAAAATTGCATTGCTAATGGTGTGGATGCTTACTTAAATCGTTCTTCTTGTGCAGGACATTTTTTAACCCCTTGTGTGACTTCATCTTCTTCTTGTACCGCTGAAATATGGGTGGGTATTTTTGAGAGTAAGGATGAAGAAATCGCATCATTCTTCCACGAATTAGGACATTGTATTACTGCCATAGGAGATAAATTTAATTATTTATCTCCTAATCATTCATTTAATCTTGAATTAGATGCTTGGATGGTAGGTCTTATTGAAGCATACAAGTACGGATATCTTCTTCCAAGAAGTTGTTTTGACTATATGATTGATAGCATTAAGAGTTATGACAAAATACAAGGAGGTAACAATGAGCAACAATCAATGTCGATTTGAAGCAAGTAGTAAAAAATCAAATTCTAATTGGGCTGGTAAAAAATGCAAATTATGTGATAGAGAATATTGGGAACACAACTTTACAATGAGCAACAAAAAAAAATTAAATAGCATAGATTGGTTAGTTGAAGAACTACGGAAATACATAGAAGAACCTTGGAAGTATGTACCAAAAGGCGGAAAGGAAGCAATTATTAAACAAGCCAAAGCCATGCACAAGGAGGAGTGTGTTCATTTGTTGAATACTCATAATGATATTTTTGATACAAGTGAAGACCATTATAACGCAACATTTGGAGGTAACAATGGGTAATTTGAAAGTTAGAATGATAGCAAAGGCAAACGAGTTGGTAGAGTATTATTTGGGTTTAAATTCGGTAAATAATTTAGATGACGCTAAAAAATCTGCCATTTTGTATTGTGATAATTTTATGCGAGAACTCGATAATGAATTTATTTGGTTTTGGGATGGTGTTAAAAGAGAAATAGAAAACTATGAGAGCAACAAAAAGTAGCGTAGATAAACTAATTGACCAAGTTGAGGACTTTATGGGGCTTATCCCAGTTGACATGGTTAAGCAAGCGCAATTTAATCACCTAAGCGAATCAATCGACTTTGCATTATTTGCGTTGGCTGGCGAAATGGTTAACGACTTCCCAGAGGAAACTAAAACAAGACTTAAAGCCACAATTGAATTAAAATACAAGGAGTTTTATGAGTTGTGATGCTCGTTAACAAAATATGAAAAACTTTATTTTGTAAAATAAATAAATTAGTATAGATTTGAATTAACAAACACGACTATGAATGTAGAAAAATTTCTTGAGGGGGCAATCTTTTATGAGGAAGATACCCAAACTATTTGGTTGGTTCAAAAGAGCGACAAAACTGAAATCCCTATTGCCAACGTAAGAGGTTGGTCGTTTTTCTCAAATGAATTAATGGATTTTGGCGAAGCGGTAAAAACACAAGATGCACTTGGCAATTTTATAGCCGATGCTATTAAAGAAAAATTACTTAGAGATAAACCAAAGACCATTGAGCAAGAATCCGAACAAATTTAATTACCTAAATTAAAACAACACGATTAATGAAAAAATCAAACATTTGGACAAGGTTGTGGAATGCAATCTTCCCTAAACAAGAAAACCCCAAAGATGAAGATTATGGGCAAAATTTAATTTTACTTACGCATAGTGAAATCATGCGACTTCAACAACAAGTTGACAACCTTAAAAAGGAAATTAATGGTTTGTCGAACATCGCAAGTAAAACGTTTCTCTATATTCTTGACATGAATAAGAGCAACCCACAAAAATTGGTAGAGATAAACCAATTGGTAAAAAAAGAAGAAGCGGAAGAAAATCCATTTGAGAAAATTTTTGAAAAGGTGGAAACCTCAAACGAAAATGTGGACACCTCTACGGAAGAAAATGCGCAAGACGATAGCGAAGAAAAACAATTAGCGTCTAATTGGGGCGATGGTCAAAAAAGGCAATATCGAGTTTATGATGAAGTGCATAATTATCGTTTCAAGTTTCAATACTACGACAACGATTGGATTACTACTTATGATGTTCAACGTAGATTGGGTATTGGAGCAAAACACATAGCAAGACTTTGTAATAACAATGTTATCAAAAAAGCAGGCAAGGTAAATATTAATGGTAGATGGAATATTGTTGTTAACTACGGAGAACTACGTAAATACTTTAAAGACAAAACACAAGAACTTATGGAAAGCGGTACGCCTAAGTCCAAGTGCCATAATTGTGGTAAGAAATATTTGAAACTTTACGAAACCCATGTTAATTGCCCTACTTGTACTAAAACAATAGGATAATAAAACATAAATCTTTATCTTTGTAAATAAAGAAAATGCTAATTAAGACCGAGGGCAAAATAGCCGAACTTATTTGCGAGAATGATTTCTTTGCAACACTTGTAATGAAAAAGCGAGTGAGGGGAATGATTATGCCCTTGGTTTTTACTTTGAAAGGCGAATGGAAAAGAGCGTGTTGCGACAAGAACATATTCCAAGAGGGCGATAAGATTAGAATATGGTTCGTTCCGATTTGCAAAAAAGCGAACAACAATAAATATTTCACCAACTTAGTAATCGAGAAAATGGAAATGATGGAAAAGGGCAAACACAATTTGTTTGGCTACCCAGAGAGTGCTATTGAAATTGGAGGCATGATTATCGATGAAGAAACTGGCGAGATATTATAAACTTATTATATGCGACCAACACTTGCTTTAGGAATCCCAACAATCAATCGAAAAGATTTGTTGGATGAAGCCCTTTCCGTTTATAGAAAAACGTGGAAGAATCGACACATTTACATTGTCGATAATGGTAATCAAGGCGTTCAACAAGAATTGCCTTACCTTAGAGTTTATCGTAGAATCGAAAACATGGGCGTTGCTGCTTCATGGAATAAGATGGCGAATCACCTAAAACTTTTAGGGTATTCTCACATCATGATTTTAAACGATGACGTAATAGTCGAAAAAGACCCATACGAAATCGAAGATTGGTTAGAAGCCAACCCTGCCGACTTTTATACAGGTGGTGGCTATTACTCTTTTATATTGCCAATAGATACGTTTCATAAAGTAGGTGAATTTGATTCTAACTTTTACCCAGCATACTATGAGGATAACGATTATACCTATCGTTTGCAATTGATGGGCTTGAAAAAGTTGGATAGTGATTTTTTAAAACCCGAAGTATTGCGATTGTCTAAAAGCGGAGAAAAGAATCCAAGCCTATACGACAAGGTACACGCTTGTAGAAGATATTACATTATGAAGTGGGGTGGCGCACCAAACGAAGAAGTTTTCACCAAACCATTTGAGAGAATGGTTCCTAATCTTTAAGAAATGAGATATTTTTTAAACTTAATCAAAGAGTTCGTAGTTTTTCTTTTTATGTTCCCACCAACCTTTATTTTATTCTTTCCAATAATTTTAAAAAATTATTTTGAAAACAAGGGTGTTACTATCACGGATGAAGAAATGTCTACCATTTATCATGATTACAAATTTGTGGTGATTGGATTACACCTACTCACATTTTATTTCTATTTTTGGTTATGTCAACAAATGTTTTTGTAATTAAAGAACACAAGGTTGACCCCTTTGAGCCACACCCAAGGGATGCTTTTTTTATTGGCTATATTACCAATTTTGATGAGCATAGCCTTGCCTATAAACTATCTAAGAGTATCTTTGATGCTCATAAGTTTGAATTAAGTGATTGCGCTTTGGCTTTATCAAAACTTAACAAACTAAATATGAGATTTTACGAAATTTGCCTTTACGATGGAGAATAAAGAAAAAAAGACAATCCAATTAATTAAAGACACCTTTTTTGTGTTTTTGATTACAAGCATGACCCTTGGATATTGCCATAAGAAAAATGAGCATGAAAAACTTGTTAGCGATGTAGAGTTAAAAGACCAAAATTTCACCAAAGAAAAAAATGCTAAGAATCAAACCATTGCTACTCAAGAGCAAAGAATCCTTGAATTGAATAAGGAAAACATGAAGTTGGTAAAAACCATCAAAGACTTCAAAAAGATAGGTGGACAAACCCAAGTAGTTACAAACACCATAATTCAAGAGGTTAAAGTACCTTACGAAGTGCAAGTGATTAAATACATCGATACGCTTAATAAGGCTATCTATGTTCGCGTTCCTTTGCCATTTAAAAAGGTCGATTCATTTTATTCAATCATGGGTAAAGTAAATTCCGATGCCTTGATTATTGATAGCCTAAGCATCCCCAATACGTTGACCATTACAACTGGTTTAGAAAACGGAGGGTTTTTCAAAAAAGACAAGTATATCGTAGAGGTTGTAAGCGACAATCCACACGCGGATATAACGAAAGTTAAAAACACACAATTTGAACCCAAAACCCCTTGGTATAAAACAAGAGGCTTGGCTTTCGGCATAGGGTTTTTAATACCATTATTAATCTTTAAATAAACCATGAATAGCACGACCAAAATATCCATCATTCACCCAAGTCGTCAAAGACCACAAATGGCTTTGGAGGCAATAAACAATTGGTTGAATAAAGCAACTAAAAACAAATGCTCAATCGAGTATCGTTTATCATTGGACAACAACGACCCAAAAGTTCAAGAGTACAATACCCTACTTAAAGGTAGAACGGATGTAGTAATCGACTATCATGATAATAGGAGTGCTATTGATGCAATTAACAATAGCGCAAAACTTAGCGATGGCGAAATTATCGTAGTAGTAAGCGATGACTTTGATTGCTTTGACGGATGGGATAATTTTTTAGCCGAGAGTTTAGAGGGCAAAAAAGATTACTTGGTAAAAACGAGTGATGGCTACATGGATAATAATTGGCTTGTAACGCTACCAATTATGGATAGAGCCTATTATAATCGCTTTGGTTATGTTTACTACACGGAGTACGCTCATTTGTGGTGCGATACCGAAATGACTACTGTCGGTAATATGCTTGGTAAAGTAATCGACTTACAACATCAATATTTTATTTTCCAACATAAACATTATTCTATAAATCTAAGCCAAAGAGATAGCATTAGCGAAAAGAATGATGGAACATGGAATCAAGGTAAAACTTTGTTTCTAAATCGTTTTGACAACGATTTTGGCTTAAATGTAAACGAGATAGTACATAGATATCCTAAATCTAAATTCTTATAAGATGTACTTATCCGTTTTGATATGCACGCTTCCCAAAAGGAAAGCGATGTTTTATAACTTGCTACAAAAACTTGAGATGCAAATAAGCACTAACAAGTATGAGGATGAAGTAGAAATATTATCTATGGACGATATCGACATGACTACAGGTCATAAACGTAATCTTTTACTTGAAAAAGCAAAAGGCGATTTTATTGTTTTTATTGACGATGACGATGACGTAGATTCAAGTTACTTACAACTTATCGTTAATTGCATCAAGAACAACCCATACGTGGATTGCATAGGGATTAAGGGCATTATTTCTTTTGATGGGGGCTTGACTAAGCCATGGTCGATTTCCATTAAGAACAAGCATTGGCACGAAACGCCACACGAATATTTTAGAACGCCAAATCACATTTCGCCAGTAAAAAGGGAAATTGCCGTAGAAGCGAAATTCCCTAATATTACTTATGGTGAGGACTTAGAGTATAGCAAAAGGATTTTTCCTTTGTTGAAAAGCGAGGCTATAATCGACAAATCTATTTATCACTACAAATACATTTCAAACAAATGAATAAAAGGAGAGCAATAATATCATTAGGAACTAACGACTACAATAGAGGTCGTGAGCGTTTACGTTCAAGTTTGCAAATCAATGAAAACTACGCAGGGGATATTTTTCTTTATAGCGAAGAACACGAAGTAGGTTCACCAACCCATAAAGAGAATCCCTACGCGTTTAAAATTTACGCTTTTGAAACTATCAAAAACCTTGGCTATAATCAAATACTTTGGGTCGATTGTTCCGTTTGGGCAATTAAAAGTATTACGCCAATTTTCGACATAATTTCCCAAGATGGATATATATGCCAAGAGGCTGGTCATTACGTTGGTACGTGGACAAATGACACAACGTTGGAATATTTTGGATTATCACGCGATGAAGCCATGAGCATTATGATGTATGGTAACGCAGGCTTTTTGGGATTGGATTTTGACACCCCAATAGCCAACGAATTTTTCAATCAATGGAAACAATCTATGCTCGATGGAATGTTTAAAGGCGAATGGACAAATACTAATCAAACGGAAAGTAACGATGCTCGATGCCTTGGTCATAGACACGATATGAGTTGTGGTAGCATCATACGTCATAAACTTGACATGAAATTACAAAGCGGTATGAATTACCTACAATACATAGACGATTTTAATAGAACGCCACATAACGATAGCGTTTGCTTTTTTGCACAAGGATTAAGAGGATAATATGAATCAAGAATATTACATACACAAAAACGGCACAATAACTTCATTGGGGGATTGTGAGCCACAAACCGAAAAACTATTGTTTAGAAACGCTATCAATGATAGGTTGTGCGACTTTTCGGCACAGAAAATTTATGGGGTTGAAATAGGAGTGTTGGATGGAGAAACTTCCGCGTTCTTTTTGAATAACTTCACCAATTTGATATTGTACGGAATAGACCCTATTATACCCGATTCTATGGAATCCTCTTTAATTGGTTCTTACGATAGAATCATGGAGTTGACCAAGCCTCATGCTGATAGATACAAGTTTATTAAAAACTATTCATTTATGGTAGCAGATACCTTTGAAGACAATAGCCTTGACTTTGTTTTCATCGATGGCGACCATACATACGAAGCCGTTAAAGTAGATTTTGAAATGTACTTTCCAAAGGTTCGTCATGGTGGATTGATTTTCATGCACGATAGTCGTATGAATCGTGGTGGTGCTAACTTTCACGTAGGTTCAAGTAAGTTTTGCGATGAGTTGATTAGTACATATTTTACCCTATACAATACAAGTCTTGTTGGGGAAGCGTTTAGTTTGACTTGCTTTATCAAAAATTAATATGGGAATAACGAATTTAAGCCTCAATCGCATGAAGCGATTTGGATGCCTACAACAAGGTGTAAAGATGTTGGAATTGGGTTGCCAAAACATTTACGTTCAAGGATATTCACCGACTATCACCTCTTTGGAACAATTCCCAAAAGAATTTGGTGTAGATATGACTACATGGGATATTTTAGGTTGTCAAAATTCTAAGGTCGTGGATTTAAGAAAAGCCGTACCAAAGAGCGAACACCTCAAGTACGATGTTGTAACGGATTTCGGAACAACGGAACACGTAGATGGAAAATATTACCAAGCGCGAAAAAATATTCATGACGTTTGTAGGGTTGGTGGATTAATGATTCATGAAACACCTTTAAGCGGACATTGGATAGGGCATGGTCATAATTATTTGACAACAAATTTTTACAATCAGTTGGCTTCCGCAATGAAATACGAAATTGTTGAATTAACTATCGAATACGCCATGGGCAATACAACGGATGGTGGTTTGGTAGTGTGTGTTTTACGCAAAACGGAAGATATGCCTTTCGTGGATTCCAAAACCTTTGAAACCTTTGAAATTTTTAATTCTTAAATCATGTACTCACAAAATAATGAAGATGAAATAGTAGCCAAGTTTTTTGCCGATGCAAAATTTGGTGAGTGTACCTTGCTCGATGTTGGAGCAAACGATGGAAAAACATTCTCGAATAGTTTGTATTTAATCGAACAAGGGTGGAGTGGCGTTTTATTAGAGCCAAGCCCTAAAGCCTTTGCCCTATTGGAACAACAACACGATGGGAATAAAAATGTGACGTTATTGAACGTTGGTTTAGCGTTGTTTAACGGAAAGCAAACTTTTTATGAAAGTGGTGGCTACAAAGGTGGCGATGACGTAGCCTTGTATTCAAGTTTAGATTCTAAAGAAATAGAACGTTGGGGCGATACTGTGCCTTTCGATGAAGTAGAAGCGGATTTTATTACTTGGGATGAACTTAGGAGTTCACGTAAAAACGAAAAATATCAACTTATAAGTATTGACACGGAGGGATTAGACTTGCCAATATTGCAAATGATTGATTTGGATGAAGTCGAGTGTAAGTGTTTGTGTATAGAGTGGAATAGCGTGCATACAAACAAAATAAAGATACTAAATCATGTGACCCCTATGGGTTTCCGTATTTTACACGAGAACATGGAAAATTTAATTTTAGTTAGATGATAAAGCCAAGAATAACAGCGGTTGTGCCATGTTTCGGCAGACCACAAAGGACTATGCGAATTATCGCTGCTTTGCAAGACCAAACCATTAATGATTTTGAGGTTTTTTTGGTTGGCGACCATTGTGAGCATTTCCAAACATTATTGGATAGCGGATTCATGATGAGATTAATTGAAGACGAACGTCAAAAAGGAAATTATTTCCATGCGTGGAACCTTTATCAAAACAAAGGTGGGTTTGGGTATTACATAAGGAATCTTATGAAAATGTTAGCCAATGGGAAATATTTGTGTTTTATCGATAATGACGATTGGATAAAGCAATACCATTTTCAACACTACCTTAGTGAAATAGAAAACACGGATTTAGACTTCGTTTACTACAATACTTGGAACGATGCTTTGGGATTGATTAGAGATACCAAACCAACCATGGGGCTAATAGGGCATAGCGAATTGTGCATACGCACGGAGTTTTTCAAATCACTACCTTTCAATCAAAGTGATAGATATGGTCATGATTGGGAGATGATTGAATATATGTTGTCAATAACCGAAAAGCATAAAAAATCGAGCAACCCAGATTGGACTTATAAGATTATGTCAACACCCATGAAACGAGAAACACTAATTGATTAAATATGGAAAAGGAACAAAGACCCTTGCAATTTTTACACAAATACGAAATTGCGGAACACCCAAACAAAAACTTTAAAAACGTTAAGGTGCTTGTAAAAGATGAAACGTTTGTTAAGTGCCACAAAGTACCAGTTGCTATTTTGCCCAGTCAAATCGAAGGACAATTGGTAAAAGAGTACGAATTATGTACTACGCATTGTTCAAGAGCGATGTTAGCAGCACAAGACGGAGTTTTGTTTTTTTGTCAAAATTGCGAATCATCGCCTAACAAATTTCAAGTTGAAAACGCGAAAGCGGAATCACCTATTTTGAGAACTATCTAAATGACTAAGTATTTACTCGCTTACATGGATTATTCTACCCACACTGGATTTTCGTCCGTGGCTGAAAATTTAATCGAACGATTATCTAATTACTTCCATGAAAAAGATATTCAAGTGCATATCCATGCGTTGAATTATTTTGGCGAAAGCAAAATGATAAACATTAAGGGAGTAAATACTTTGCTTTATAGCGCAAAAACGAAAGCCAAGAATCTAAATGACCCCTATTATAGGGATGGCTTTTTAAAGGTGCTAAATGATTTTGATTATGACTATGTGTGGGTAATTAACGATTTGTCGGTTATAGCCCCCATGATGCCCATAGTCAAGAAAATACGTAAGGACAAAAAGAAAAAGTTTAAGAGCATATTGTATTTCCCCATAGATAGCCAACCCAACCCAAGTCACCTAATTGATTTGTCGTTTTGGGATTTAAAGGTTACTTATACCGAATATGCGAAAAAGCAAGTAGTCAAGCACGTTGACGAACATATTGAAGTAATTCCTCACGGAGCAAATAGACAACATTTTTATAAACTTGACAACGTTGACAATAGTTTTGACAATTTTGATAAAAATAATCTTAGAGAAAAATTTGGATTACCCAAAGACAAATTCATTTTTGCCAACATAAACAAAAACAACCCACGTAAGAACATAGGTGGAACTCTTTTGGCTTATGCAAAATTCTTGAATCTTAAAAAGAAACTCGATTCAAAAATCGAAACTTGTTTATACCTACACCTTTCACCAACGGATGCTTCTGGCATTAATGTTTTCAAGGCTTGTGAAACACTCGGCATAACCAACGATGTGTATATACCAACAAGAGAAAACTACAAAAACGGAATAGGATATAGCGTTTCGGAAATGAACGAAATTTACAATTGCGTAGATTGCTATATTACCACAACTGGAGCCGAAGGGTGGGGATTGAGTATTACGGAAGCGATGGCAACGCATTTGCCAATTATAGCCCCCATGAATACAAGCATAATTGAAATTACCGAAAATGGTAGTTGTATTTATGCGATATGGAACTTAATAGAACACTTTGAAATTCACGATGGCGAAAACGTGCGTTTGGTAGCCGACCCAGTATATACAGCCAAATTGATGTACGATGCTTTTTATGATAGGCTAAGTGGCAAGGAGGTAGATGTAGCAGCCTACGAAGATATCCTTGAGGAATACAATTGGGATAAAATAGCGGAAACTTGGGAAAAGAAATTCAACAACATTATGTAAAAAAATAGGGCTAACCACATTCCGTTGATAGCCCTACTCACGATTGTCAATGCCCAGACACCGACCTAAGTTGGTTAAATTGATTATCTCAATTTGTAAACCAAGTAGGCGAGTAGAGCAATAGTGATAGTGTTGTGAACATTCACGCCACCTAACCACTTCTCGTTGTTGATGTTGAAAAAATCTTTCATAATTGTCTATATTTGACTTAACAAAGTTAATCGATAGCATTGATTAACTATATACGATTGACTAATGAAATTTGTTGCAACCTTTAAAACCGATGAAGGAATAGATAAAACCTTTGAAATAGGGGAGAATATCGGATTGGATGATGCTTATCGCGTTGTTGCAAATAATCATTTGACAACACAAAGTATTGAGATAAATCCAAATATGGACTACACAAGGAAAATGCACTTAGGAGGCGAAATTGAACTTAAAGTATATCCAACCACACCTAAACACGCAAATTTGTATGGGCTTAAATCCGAAAATCCTTTGTACATTCAAAGTATATTTATTTCCGAAAATCAAAGATTAAAAGGTATTGGTAAAAAGGTTTTGAAGTATTTGAATGATTTTGCTATAGAAAATGGACACGATGTTATCTTTGGTCATATTACACAAAAAGCATCTTTTTCAAAAGATGATTCAAGAGAATCAAATTTGGATGATGTTGCTATGATTAAAAATTGGCTACAAAGTAACGGATATGAAATATGTGAGGGCAACAATGATTTTTACAAGGTCGTGAACAATCCCGATAGTCGGTTTGACAAAGGTGGGGAATTAGGTTATCTTTTGGATAATGAAATTTATAAAAGAGGTGGAAGAACTATTGCTCAAACTCCAGCACCTAAAAAAGATAGAGTTTATGGAAGTAAAACCAACCCAAAAGGAAGTGCAAAAGATAAAACGGGGGCGCAAGCAATTAAATTTAGCCCTATTTTATTAAAATCAATAAAGAATAAGATTGATGCTCATAATAGCAAATACCCAACCAAAAAAGTAAATTTAGCAACGGCAAAAGCAGTCGTAAGGCGTGGTATGGGTGCTTACAGCAAATCACATAGACCCACTATAAGCGGTGGCGCACCTAATAGTCGTCAAGCATGGGGTATAGCAAGACTTAATAAATTTTTACTTAAAAAAGCAGGTTATCGTGTTAAAAGGGCTTACATACAAGATGATGACTTGCTATAACGTAGTGAAATTTAGTTAATTTGCAAAATAATATTCAAAGAGTATATTTGTATGTATTTTTTTGAGTAAAATCAAGATATAACAATTTCAACATGGACAAAGAAAATGGTACTATCCAGCACAATCAAGGTGCGTATGGAGGCTTTTTAGTCGGTAATTCCCATAAAAAAGGCGGTATAAAAGGAATAAACAAAAGCACTAACCAACCACTTGAAATGGAAGGTGGAGAAGTTGTTATAACCAAACGAGCCGTTGAAGATACCCAAAAGTACGAATTTGAAGGAGAGATGCTGACCAATCGAGAAATACTTTCAAAAATTAATGAAAGTGGCGGTGGTGTTTCTTTTGAAAAGGGTGGAGCAGTTGGCAAACCATGTCCCTGCGGTGGTAAAATGTACAATTATGGTGGTGAACTAATGAGTGATTGTGATATGTATAGAAGAATGAATCGCAACCACTTACACCAAAAATATACTCAAATAGCAAGTCATGAAAATATGACCGCCTATAAACGTGGTGGTATTGTCGAATCGGATTTGAATGATTACGAAATAGGTGTTTTATCTCAATTTAAACAAGGTAAAAATGCCGTATCGGTAAGTAATAAAGTTCGTAAAAATTTGGACAACATTATTCAAAACCACTATGTAGTTGCTTTTAAAGATAAAACCGATGAGGGTGATTATCGTTTGATACTTACAAGAGATGGTCGTTCCTTTATTTCCACTATGACGGCAAAAGCCAAAATGGGTATGGAGGTTGAGAGTATGCCCAAAAAAGATTATTCATATAAATATTTTAAAGGTGTTCATGCCTTATACAAAAATCCTTATTTGATTAATCGAGCCATAGAGGAATTGTTAGAAACTAAAGAAAACCAACAACTCGATAGCGATGAAAAAGCATTTTTAAAATACTATACTGGCTATGGAGGATTAGAAAAGTTTATGGAGGAATCAACAATCAATAAAGGATTGCTCTATGAATATTATACTCCCAATAAAATTACCCAAAAAATGTGGGGCTTGGCTTACAAGTATGGATATAGCGGTGGTAGTGTATTAGAACCAAGTTGCGGTATTGGAGAATTTATTCAATATGCGCCAGAAGATGCAAATGTAGTAGGGTATGAAATAAATCCTGTTAGTGCAAGAATAGCGCGAATATTATATCCGAATGCCTCAATTTTTACTGAGCCTTTTGAAAAGAACTTTATTAGTAGAAATTCATCGCTTCGTGGTGGCATAACGCCAATGTATGATTTGGCAATAGGGAATCCCCCTTATGGTAAATTTGAGGGCAAATATGCAGGTATGGGTGAAAAAGATTATACCAAAGCGACTAATTATATAGAATATTTTATAACTCGTTCACTTGACCTGCTTAATAGTGGAGGGTTATTGATTTTTATCGTTGGAGCGGAAGTAGCGTCTGGCGGTGTTCTATTTTTGGATAGCAAACCAAATAATGTCAAAGCCAAAATCGCTGAAAAAGCAGAATTGATTGATGCTTATAGATTGCCAAATGGTGTTTTTGAACGCACTGATGTTGTATCCGATATTATTGTTTTAAAGAAAAAATGAAAACGTTTGAAGATTTACTTGTCGCTATAAACGATGAATTGGCATTGGTTAATAACCAAACGCCTTATGTTATGGAAATGATAAAAACCGAACAAGGTAAAGAAGATGTTGTGCAATTTATTCTTGAATTGATTATGGAGGGAAATAGCATTTCCCAATCAATCGTAATAATTGACAACGTTTATGATATTAATAACCCCGACAATGGATAATAAAGATTTAGAAAACCAAGAAGTCGATTCTACTCTCAATCCGCAAAGTGTGGATTATGGTAACGCTACTGAAAAAAGTGCTGATTTTGATGACGAGTTGGGAAAGCAAGAAGAAATGGAAAATTTCATCGAAAATGCACCGATTGAAGAAATAGAAGAATATAGTGAGCCTATACAAAACGATATACAAGAACAATTTAATGGCAATTTGTTCAATGGTAATGAGTTCTTCAAGAAAAACCCACAAAAAGTTTTAGGTAGCGCATACCAAACATCTGGTAGGTTCGGAGAAGTCACCAAATATAAAGGCACTATTGATGCTTTGGATAATATTGATGTGCCTTTAAATTTTATTGGTAATCAAAAGAGCCTTGAACCATTAAATAGTAGTGTTACTCTATTCAATGCAAGTGGCGAATTAACTAACCCTGCAAATGATGCTTTAGCGAGTAAAGCAATATATCAAAGCGAAGTAGATAAAAAGCGTAAAAGGGCAAAAAAACCAATTGAATCAATTGATGAACAAGACCCAAAATCTTTGGAAATTGTTTCTTTTGAAGAAATGTATCATGCAGTCGATAAGAATGGTCGAGGAATCAATGCGGATATTTCTTATGATGAACTTGAAGCATATATTTGGTATCAAACCGAAACTGGAAATCCTCTTTCAAGAAATTGGATTAACTTAATACAACCAAATACATATAAAGATAATTTAAGAGCAACCGAACCTTACAATGTTAAAACTGATAAAATTGTAAATTGGATAAAAGAGGGTGTATGTTATTATTATCGAGGTGAAATTTTACCTGCATATCTTTATTTCAGTGGGGATATGTATGATAAAAAATTAGCCCTTGACAATACGGACAAAGAAAAAATTATCGAGTTATACGGAGAAGATGTTTATAACCAACAAGTCATAAATTTCGGATTAGCGTTCTCGAAAAAAATGGCAACCAAATTAACTATCAACGATACTGAATCGAGTTTAGTTGTTTTGGCAATTTCTAAATTGGCTAAAAGATTTATGATTAAAACCATAGAATTATTAGGCGGTGAAGAAGGTTATGAAGCAAACAAAAATAAATATGGAGGTATTTGGGGATATTTGCCTTATAGTATTCAAGAGAAAACTGGTAAAATATCAATTGCTTGGGAAAAAGTATTTCAAGGAAAATACACTCGTAAAGAAAAGAAGTTTGATGAATTGTCGTTAGCACAAGCCTTTATTTATTGGTTATATCATGGCAGACCTTTAATTAAAATTTCGAGTATTTCGGCATGGGAAATAGCAAAATACTATGTTTTAGGTAAGCCAGCAGAGGGAGGTAAAGACCCTGCTCAAAAAGTTTTAGCACAAAAAGCAAACGCTAATGCGCAACAAGAAGGTGAGAGATTGTTTCAAGTATTTTTAAACGAACAACTTACCGCTAATGATAAAATTCGCCTTGAAACTGAATTTAATGCAAAATTCAACAACTATTTACCTTTGGACTTAAATAAAGTTCCAGTTGCTTTTACGATGTGTAAAAATTACAAAGGTCAAAGAGAATTTTTAGACCCTATTAAGCGTGAAGCAATTGCATTCATGATGCACACTGGTAAAGGTGTTTTATCGTATGATGTAGGTGTTGGTAAAACACCATCGTCAATTTTTACAATTAGTTCATTTTTAGATGCTGGATATTGTAAACGACCTGTAATTACTGTGCCTAACCAAGTGTATAGGCAATTTATTACGGAATTAAAAACGTTTGCACCCCACTTAAAAATTAACGAAGCGTATAATCTTAGTGATGACATTGCACTTAATTTTATGATTGGCGGTTTTATACAAGCCGTTGAAGAATATAGTGTTACAATCATGACTTATGAAGGTTTGGAAAAAATTGGTTTTGGAGAAGATATAGAAATTAAAATTTTTAGTGGTTTACATGATATTTTAACTCAAAAAGAAAAACTCCAAGCCCCCGAATCTGCAAAAAAACAAACCGCTTTCCAAAATAGATTAGAAACTATTATGGGTAGGGTTGAAAAAGGCTCTATATACTTTATTGAAGATTTTGGATGGGATTTTGCCATTTATGACGAAGCCCATAAAATGAAAAAGTCATTTACCCAAGTTAAGGGTGATGCTACTGGGAATGCCACCGAAAAAGGAGGTACTGAACGTGAAAAGAATCCTTACAATATATCGGCAGGAACTCCGAGTTCGATAGCGTTAAAAGGTTTTGCATTAAACTATTATATTCAGCAAGAAAATAAAGGTAGAAACGTCATGTTATTGACTGCTACCCCATTTACAAATAGTCCATTAGAAATTTATTCTATGTTGGCTATGGTTGCCTATGCGGATTTAGAAAAAATGGAACTAAATAGTTTGAAAACTTTCTTTGACACTTTCGTACTTCAAAAAATGGATTACGTAATTAGTGCGCAATATGGTGTTCAACTAAAAAAGATTATTGTTGGATTTAACAACCTAATAGCACTTCAAACTCTTATAAGAAGATTTATTCTTTATAAGACTGGGGAAGAAGCCAATGTAAAGCGACCTAAAAAGTATGTTTTGCCATACACTAAAAAAGTAGATGGTGAAAAGGTTATTACTTTATCGGATGAAGAAAAAGTCGAAACATATCTTGAAATGACTAATTCTCAATTTGAGTTAATGGAAATGATAAAAAGTTATGTCGCTGGTGCTTTAACTGAAGATGAGTTATTTATGGGGGATTATTTTGAAAGTGCTGCATCAACTACGGATTCCGATGATGGGGATGATGAACAAAGGGATGAAGAAGAAAGTGGAATAATGATTGATGAGGATGCGTTGGAATTGTCCGAGGATGATATAGAAAGTGAAAATGAAAGAACGGCTGTTCGTATATTAAAGGGTTTATCCTATGGACGTGACTTAGCAATTAGTCCTTATTTATTGCAAGTAAATATTGCAATGAAATTAATTAAAAAAGGAAAATTCCCAAGAGATACAAAAATGCCTGTAATTTCTCCGAGTTTATTTGTAGAATCCAGTCCTAAGTTATTGTACGCTATGAAGTGTATCGAAAGTGTACGAGATTATCACCTTGCGGAAGGTACTCCTATAAGTGGTCAAGTTCTTTACATGGATAGAGGGGTGAAATATTTCCCATTATTACGTAAATATCTTATTGATGTTGTAGGATTTAAAGAAAGTGAAGTCCAAATCATTAAGAGTGGATTACCCAAGAGTGGAAAGAATAGTAAAGAATACATCAAAAACCTTTTTAATGGAGAAATTTACAATGAGAAAACTAAATTGTTTGAACCTGTAAGTGATGAGGAAAGGGTAAAAGTAATTATTGGTTCAAGTACAATTAAAGAGGGTATTAACTTGCAGAAATATGGAACTTGCTTATATAATATGAATATTGATTGGAATCCAACGGATGTTCAGCAGTTAGAAGGTCGTGTTTATAGACAAGGTAATACATTCAATAGTGTTCGTATTGTTCACCCATTATTGGTAAATAGTGCGGATATTTTTATATTCCAAAAGTTGCAAGAAAAAACATCGCGTATCAATTCTATTTGGTCTATGGATGGTAGAAGTAATGTCTTAGATACTACCGACTTTGACCCATCGGAATTAAAATATACGTTGATTAGCGATGTGAACGTTTTATTGACCTTAGAAATTGGTTCTATACAAAAAAACTTAGAGGATAATGTTGCTGTTTACAATCAATTGATTGCAGGAATACAAACCCTTGAAAGTAAAGTTCACTTTTTATCGCCTTATAGATACCAAGCAATAAAAAGAGAATTAAATTCTTGGTTACGCGGAGCGAATCTTCCTTTATACGAAGATGACAAACAACTTTCATCATTTGAGAATTGGAAAGCATTAATTAAAAAGGTTATTTCGACTATGAAAGTTAAAAACGATGGAGATGGAAATTTAATCACTTCTGTATATTGGGATAGAGGAAATGTATATGAAGTTGATAAAGAGGGCAACCCTTTAAAAAGATATTCGAGAGTAGAGCCTTTTGAGATTAGAACTAATGCTTTTTCGGAGGCTACAATACCATCGCGTGATATTCAAAAAGCATACGAAACTTATTTTGCACCTAATGGTATTGCATTTGATATTATACCTTATGATGACCCTCAATATGTTGACCAGAGATATAGTTGGGATTTACCAAAAAATCCATTTATCTCCGAGTTGAAGGTAAAGTACGAAAATGAACTTGCAAAGTTTAATGACGAACTTGAAAAACTCAAAAGTGAAGAATATCAAAATAGTTTAAGACGTGATATTATTGAACGGATTGAAGAAATGCGTGTTGCAACAAAGAACATCAATGCTGTTGTTTCTGACTTCGCTAAATTAAATTATTTATTGAGCGACAAAAAAGTCACAATTGAACCAAGTCAAGTTGCTACGATACCTCCAACCCCAATAGAAGTCGAGCCAATAGTTAAGTCGCAAAAAGAGGTGTTAGAAGAAAATATATCACTTATGAAAGACTTATTGGAATTTGTGACCGAACAATCCGAGAGGAAAGTAATCATCGAAAACATCAAACAAATCAAAGAAATTTTACAATTCGTATAACCATGAATAAAGAAGAATTATTAAGCGCAATTGCTAAGACTAATAAAGTTATTGGTAATGATACAATGCCAGAGGCAGTAAAAGAAGTTGCAAGAAATACCAAAGCAAAATTAGAAGCGCAATTAGCGGAATTGGAAAAAGGTGCTACACCCGAACCTAAAAAGGAAGAACCTAAAAAGGAAGAACCTAAAAAGGAAAAACCTCAATACAAGAAAAAGATAGTTGAGAAAAAAATTATCATGCCCAAAAAAGAAACGCCTAAAGACAACCAAAAAGAGGCTGAAAAATCTATGGAGGGTAAAAAACTAACTGTCGAAAATTGTCGTGAGTTACTTGCCAAACTAAAGACCAAAAGAGAAAGTGCTAAGAAAAGATTGGAAACTCGTAAAAAGCAGGGTAAACCAGCAGAGTTGACAACTATTGAAGCATTAACAAGTGCAAGTGCTACTTTAGAGAAAAAAGTTGAAAAAGAAGTTGAGAAAAAAGGTCAATTACCCAAATCTACCTTGAAGCGTAGCACCAAGGAAGTAGTTGATATTGTAGCCACTATTATTAGCGGTATTCCAACAAAAGCAGAGCGAACTTCGTATATCAATGAAGTTATTGCCGACCTTAAAAAGTTAATTGATAAGGTAGAGCCTATAACCGAAAAAATGGAGCGTGGTGGCTATATGGAGCATGGTGGTATGTTAGATGAGGAAACTAAATATAAAATAAATAATGGCTTTCTCAAAAGGGATATGAATGAAATACTTAATCGCTTATTGCCTTACAATTTTGGATTCAAAGTATTCAAACCATCACCAAGACCAAACGAACTTACCCCAAATTATGACGATGCTCCGTCAAGTTTATATGGGTATGACGATAAAGATATAAAGAGTAAATTGTATTTCCCACAATACAAGCGTGACCATGATATCAATTTTAAGATTACCCAAGGTGGTGAAAATACTTATTTTGATTTTTATTTAAACGATAGTGAAGGTAATCCATGGATAGGTACTTTTGGATTTAAAGACAGAGGCGATGTGGATTCAACTTATATTACCAAATTTATTGCTTTCCTAATGGAATGTTATGCGCTACCTTTTCAAGTAAATCATAGCGTTATGGCTAAAGGTGGAGATGTAAATTATCGCAAAAATTGGGAAGTGACTTACATTACGCTACAAGGAACAAAAGGTAAAAAAGTAATTACTTTGGGTAGAATGTCGGATAGAGATGATGTAAAAAATCAACTAAAAAGAATGGATTTGAATATCCGTGAAGTAACATCTATTAAAGAAATTTAATAAAAGCCCATGCCACATATTTTTAACGCTAAAAGGATGATTCGTGATATTCGTGAGCGTAAGCATATTAACGATGACCACAAAAAAAAGTTAGAAGATTTGTTGTATGAAACCAACGAATTTAGAAGTTATACCAAAGAACAAGAAAACGCTTTGCGTAGGCTCAATCTTCTTACAAGAAGAATCAATAACCACCACGTTAATAAATTGAAAAAAGGCGGTAGCATCAAAACACTATCGCCTAAAAAGAAAAAAGAAGTAGTAAACAAAATTGCTGATTATTACGAGGGCAAGGAAGTTAAGCCAGAGTATCAAAAACTTTATGGCAAAAGATATTCACGGCAAGAGGCTAAAGTCGTTGGAGATAAAATTATCAATAAAATGAAATCGAACAAGAAAGTTTTAAGACAAGGTGGCAATACCAACGACAAGTGGGTCGTGTATGTCGATAATGACCAAAAAATTATTGGTACATATAATACCCATAAAGGTGCAAAAATTGCGATGAGCAAGGCATGGAATACCAACAAATATGAATCCGTTGGTATTGGGTTGAAAAAAGATGCTTATAGCGAAGAATACTATAAAAAAGGTGGCAAAGTAGAAGTCATTAATGCAGTACCCCAAGAAATTGACAAGACTAAGTATGCGGGTATCTATGGTGATTTTGATAAAGACGGATTAAAAAATGCCGATGATGCTAAGCCAACGGATAAAACCAATACGGATAAAGTAGAAAAAGAAATCGAAATAAAAGATGTTTTTGATACTATTTTAGACACGAGAGAGATATTAGATTCAAAAGTAAAGAAAGTGGTGACTAAACTAAAAAGTGTTGCCCCAGAGGATTCAAAAATTTATTATCGAACTAAAACTCCGTATAGCATTATCAATAAGTTGGTAAAAGAAAAAATGCTTAATGCAAATAGAGCAAAAGAAGGAGATGTCAAAGGATTGACTGATTTGGTAGGAACGGCAATCGTAGTTAAAGATAAAGATTCTATTGATGTCGTAAGTCATTTGATAGATAAAGGACTAATTGGTGAAGTAATTGAAAGAAAAGATTATTATAAAACTCCGAAAGCAGGTTATCGTGCAATACACTACATTACTTTGTATGATAATATACCTATCGAAGTTCAGTTAAAAACCCAAAGGCAAAAATCCTTAAATGAGGCAAGTCACCTTGCATATAAAAAAGAAAATCTTAATGCGGATTTACTTTTACAAATGAGTTCATTAGCCGATAAAGCCGACAATGGCAATAAAGAGGCAATAAAAGAATATGATGAATTTTTTGAGGGTAAAACGAAACACGAATTAGAAGAAATGTTTATGACAAAAAAGAAAAACGGAGGCATGATTTATGGTGCTGGAATTTTTGAAGGTGGAGGTGAATCACAAGAATTGCCAGAAGAACTCGATAGATATTTCGTAAAAACCCCTAATACAAAAAAAATAGCCTTAGAAGATTTAATTCCTATACGTGCAAGAGAAAAAGGCATAGCCAATGCTGAAAAGTATATGCGCATGGCTTATGATGGCAATATGGATAGGAGAAAGCCAATTAGCGTTTCTAAATTTGGTGATAAGTACATGGTTGAGGATGGAAACTCTACGTTTGCCGTTGCCAAGAAAAATGGTTGGCAATATATTTATGCGGAAGAAGTTGATTCGTATGCTTTTGGAGGTAATTTGAAAAAAGATTACGAAGATTGGGAAATGATAGTTTTGACCAAAGATAAAAACGGCAAATCTCACAATTACCGATTCGTAGTAAATGCAACAAACATAGCCGATGCAAAAGCAATAGCAACTGATTTATGGCAAAAGAATTTTAGCGATATGGACGAAACTTTTTACAAAGTAATGTCGGAATCAAAATATCGTATGGACTACGGATTTGAAAAAGGTGGCTACATGGCTGATGGTGGAGAATCTAATAAAAATATTTATAAACATAAATATATTCCAACTATGACTTTAGAAGTTACAGGATATACTTCAAATGGCGTAAGAGGCATTCAAAAAGACACTAAAAGTTTAAGTTCTAAAGAGAGAAAAGAAGGTAAAATTGTGACTTATAGCACATCGGAATTAAACGAACTTTTTGAAAAAGTAAATTATATGGCTAAAGGTGGCTACATGGCTGATGGTGGGGAAATGGAAGGAGTTGACCTTTTTGAAGACTACGAAAACCAACCCGAAGAAGTTAGTGCAATTTTATCTAAGTATGAGATGGAAGATAATGATTATGATGTTTTAGAGCAATTGTTAGCGGAACTTAAAGAGATAGGGTACACCTTTGAATATGGATTAGACGGAGAACCTTATGACCTACGTAAAATTGGGCAAAAAGGTAAAAGTGAGTTTTATGCCAAAGGTGGGGAAGTAAACACTACTAAGTACAATATTGTTGATGATGGTGTTGTTATGAAGTCCAACGTTGGATTCCAAGAGGTTATTGACTACGCTAACACATTAGCACATTACGACCTTATGGATGAATCGGAATTTGGCGAATTTGATGAAATAGCCACATTAAACGATGCCATGAAATATCTCAATATGGTCGATGTTGAAGTAATAGAAGTAGCCGAGGATGGTAAAATGTTGGATAGGAAAGATATGTATGTTTTTGAAAATTTAGGGTCGTTAAAAGAGGATATTGAAGAATTATTAGAAATTTACAATCTTGACTATAACTACAAAGATTCCAAAATCATGGTAGTTACAACACTTCAAAAAATTAATACCATGATTGGCGATATTGAAAGTGTTTATGGAGATGATGCCAAAAATTTATTAATCACTTCGGGTAAAAAAGTATTATTTGGAAAAAGAAATACGCAAGAGCCGAAATATGTAAATACCAAGCGAACCATAGGTAGAGAAAGCCCTAATGCTTTATTTCCTCAATCAATCATGGATAAATTGTTTGACAACTATAAATATGGTAGCGATTTTTCAAAACAAGATGTAGTGGTAAAGATTTTCAATCCAGCGGGTAGAGGTACTTGGTATGTTATGAATAGTGACCCCGATGACCCTAATTATATGTATGGTATTGTTGATTTGTTTGAAGTTGAGGCAGGTGGATTTAGCAAAGAAGAACTTGAAACAATAAGAATTAAACCATTTAACATAGGATTGGAAAGAGATAAGTCGTTTAAACCAATAAACGCATTAGAGTTGTTTGAAGGGTTACAAGAGGGTAAAACTTATAAACTTGGTGGAAACGTTGAATACAAGCAAAAAGAATTTAAACCAACTGACAATTTAGTACAATGAAAACCACAGCGCAAATAGCATACGAAAGGACGATTGAAGAAATACCAATTTTAAGCCTTGAAAGGGTAGGAATGACCCAAGTGTTTTTAAAACAAATTAAAAATACTTTGGATGCAGTAAATGTACTTCAAAGCGTATTTGAACAAAATATGCCAAACCAAATTTCGGTAAACGAGTATTTTGTGGCATTACTACTCAATAAGTCTAATGAGGTTGTTGGTAATTATGTCGTTGGTAAAGGTGGTATTGATTCTACTGTTGCTGATATACGATTAATCATGGCAGCCGTGTTGCTTATGGGTGCAACTGGAATTATTGTTTGCCATAATCACCCAAGTGGAGGTCGTATGCCAAGTGAACCCGATTTGCTTATTACAAAAAGAATTTCAAGGGCGTGTGAATATATGAGTATTTCATTTTTAGACCATATTATTTTATTTCCCGAAAAAACCTTGAAAGCGGACGAAATTGGATATTATAGTTTTGCATCTAATAATAAATTGTAAATTCGTATAAAAATATATATCATGGATAGCATAGACCAAAAATTAGCGGAATTGGAATTGACCTTGGAACAATTGCCAGACAACATTCAAAAACTCATTCAAAGTATTGATGTTCAAAACGAAAAACTTGAAAAGCAAATTCTCGATTATAATGAATCGAGTGAAAAGAATGATGAAGTAGAAAAGAATTTCGATGAAATGTATAATCTCATTGAAGGCAAGGAAGAATTTGTAATTACCAAATTACAAGAATTTAAAGAAACCTTAACCAAAGAAAAAGAAACGAATGACCCCGCACCAATAAATGATGGTGAGAAAAACAATCCTAAGCCTATCGAAAAGAAAAAAGGTGGTGCCATAAAATGGATTGTTGGAGGGGCTATTCTACTCTTGACTTTGGGTGCGGTAAACACCATGAATCGAGAATAGAAATAACTATGAATATCATTAAGAAATTAGGAGGTTTGCTTGGTAAAAGCAAATCGTCAAAAAAGAGAAGTAAAACTTCATTAAAACTTGATAGGTTATATACCTCTAAAGAAGGTTGGGAAAAGGCTTATACCCCTAAGCGTAAAAAGCATACTAAACACCCACGCCAAAAGTAATTTTATTTATGGCATATCGAATCAAGCCATATACTTACCAACAAGCGGAAAAACTTAATGTTGTTGTAAAGCCGTCCACACGGAAAGGCAAGAAGATTGATGTGTTTAATAAAAAAGGTGAGAAACTTGCAAGCATAGGTGCATTAGGTATGGGTGATTATCCCACGTTTATGCAAACCAAGGGTAAGGAATTTGCCGACAAAAGGCGAAAGGCTTATAAATTGCGACACGAAAAAGATAGACACGTGCGAGGAACGGCAGGTTTTTTTGCTGATAAATTGTTGTGGGCTATATCATTAATCCTATTTTTATATTGATGACAAAAAATCAAAAACAAATATTGATAGTCCTTGGCGTTCTTTTGGGAGCGAGTGGTATATCATTTCTTTATTGGCGTACTATTCCAAGACGTTTGGACGTTAAATTAACCCCACAAAATCGTAAGGCTATCGAGGAAGCCGAATTAGAATAATGGCAACGCTTACTAACCTAAAAATTAAAACACCGCTTGGTGACTACTCTACGGATAAAAAAGAGTATGAAGCCCTTGCGGATATGCGAGTTACTTATGAAAGGAGCGGAAAGGAAATTCGCGAAGTAGCGAATATACAAGACGTTCCATGGACTTTAGCACTTGCCGTAGCGGTGGTGGAAAACGCTGGGCTAACAGGGCGTAGCCAAGACGGATTATCCTATGGAGCGATGCAAACAAATGCAGCGACTTTAGATGGGGTAATTAAGTTCGCATTTATTCAAAATGTTCCTTTCAATAAATTCTTTTACGTCTATTATAGATGTAGTTCCGCTTTTACCTTAAAGTCGGGTGTGAAAATTCCTAAGCAAGCGGATTTATTCAAGCCCGAAAATTTGAATTTTAGGCAAAAATCAATCAAGGATTTAATGACCTACAAGGGTGGGGAAAAAGGTGGTATTTTTAGCGGAAAAGACTACACGCTACCCACCAACAAGTACAACCAACTCATGATGAGTGATAAAGTGTTTGGGCTTCATGTTGGATTTATGTTTTTGTTACAATTGATATCCCAAAGTATTGTAGCGGAAGGCTCAATTAATAGAATACGCATGGATTGGGTAATTAATGGCTACAACGGAGGTTATTATAAAAAAGGCAATCCATGGGAAACAAAGGGAACTATTCCAGTTATGATTGATGGAAAGCAAGAGCAAAGAAAAATTATTGATATTCCAACGGAGGTTTATTTGACTTTGCCTAACGAATATGTAGCCTCTGTAACCAAAAAATATGTGAAGCGTATTTGTGGTAAAGGTGGCTATTTGGAGTTATTAAAATTGAGAAAAGTCGTTTTTTAAAAAAACCCTTATATTTGAAATACAAAATTTAATTATAAAATTATGGCAAAAGGAAAATTAATCTCGAATTTATTTGGCTACGCTTTAGGTTTAGCGGGCTTATTTGTGACTGTATATGTCGCTGGTAAGGCTTGGGAAACTTCACAGAAGTAAAATGGTTAGTTCTATCGAAAAGATAGCCAAAGAGGTAGTCAATCTATCCGAGGGGAATTATCAGACCGCTTTACTATATAGTGCCATCGCTGGTGCTATTGTTTCCGATGTTGTCGCAACACCTGCCTCAACATGGGCTTACTACAAGATGCGCAAGTATCAAGAGCAAGAAAAAAGCGGTTTGATAACATCCAAAGAAGCGGAAAAAAAGATAGGTCAAGCATACTACTTAGCCACGCCAATATGGTGGGGGCTTGTCTTTGCATTGGTTCACTTTAAAAAAGGTGGATTCAATGAAAAAGCCAAGTTAGCATTAGTGGTAGTAAGTGGTGGGGCTATCGTAGGTAGTATATACAAACAATACATTAAAAATTTACCAAAAATTGATATATGAGCAACACGGAACAAAATAGCGAGAACATTCATGTAGCCGACCAAGTATATTTTCTTTACGACCCACAGCCAGTGAGGTTATTAGATGTAATATATGTAGGTCCAGTGATGATTTACGGAGGAATAAAAGGGAAATTTCACCCTTTTGTAAAATGGTCTTTAATCGGAGTAGGAATATGTACCATTCTTTACAATGGTGCGAATTTCTTTATCAATGAGAAAAAGGCTTACGAAAGACGTAAACAACAAGAGCAGGAAAGGTTACGTGCTTTGGAAGATGAAAAAAAAAAGAGAGATGAAGAATTAAGCCAAGTGCTTAGTGAAGCATCAATTGAAGAAGAACAAGAAGAAGAACTTTTCATCGAAGCAGAGCAAACGGAAAATGAGGGCATCAAAGAAATGAAATTACCCAAAGAGGTAATGGAGTTGTTGAACGAGCCTTACGAAGTAAAAGGTAAAAAGCCTATTGTTAAGCCACGAGCAACTAAATCCGTTACCAATGGGAAAACAACGGATATTAAAGTTATCGAAAATGGCAAGAGCAATTAATAAAGAAAATGCGTTAGAAGTACCCAAATTAGGAGTTACCTACAAAGAGTTCGTTAAGAACCCAATTACGGCTATGTTATTCATGGCTATTAGTGCATTATCGTATTTCATATACGATATGAAACAAGATTTAATCAAAAAGGAACAACAAATCGAAACCATGAGGTTGGAGATGAAAGTTGCTATTGAGGAAATCAAGAACTTACGAGAAGATGTTGGCGCACTTCGCGCGGAACTAAACACAAGAAAAGAATTAAGTAAATTTCGTTAATCATGAAAACCTATCTAATTGCTTTTTTGATTCTTTCGTTGGGTATGACAACCCATCAATTAAACAAGGAACCTAAAAAGGTCGAGGTCGAAGATATGCTTAAAGATGAAATCGAGCAAGCAAAAATCGAACACCAAAAAAATCAAGTCGTCTTAGAGGAAAGTCAAAAATTCACCAAGGCGAAGATTGAAAAAACCAAAGAGCAATTAGAAGCGGAAAAAATGATGGCTACTTCCGCGATGAAGCGTATGACCCTATTTCAAAAGATAGTAAGCGTTGTACGTAATCGAGATGAAGATTCATTATACCATGAGTTTTTAGAAGAACGAAGAAAAAAATTACTTACTTGTGATACATTAGCAATAGACACTATACAATAATTATGAAATTTTTTGAGAACCTTAAAAACAACGCTACATCAATTATCGCTTTATTAGTGATGATTTTGTCATACGCAATATTATTTAGCATAATTTTCTATGACTTCCCTTCCGAGCAAAAGGATATTTACTTCACCATAGCGGGTGGGGTAACTTCAATCGTAACCATGGTTGTATCATATTATTTTGGTGCAAGCAAGGGGAGAGATGATGATAGTAGCAAGGCATCGTAATAATTACTATATTTGAAAGGACAACACATTTACTATTATGACAATACAAGAAGTAAAAACAGCACAGACCACATTGCATGAAGCAATCGACCAAGCGTACCAAAAAGGAGCATTTAGTTTGGCGGATTCCGTACAAATTACAAATGCTTTGACACTCATGGCTAATTTCATTGGCGCAATCGAGCAACAAGAAGCCGAAAAAGGTGAAAACACCATATCGGAACAAGAGTTGATTGAGGCGTTAGAGAAATCGCCAGACAACCCAGCAAACAAAAAATAAAGAAATGGCAGTTTTTCAGTTTCAAGCGTATAACGCGGAAAGTATTACCCCAAGCGACACCAATAATATTACCACTGGTGGCGTACCTGTTCAAGGTTTAGACAGCGGAGTTTGTCTTTATGTTGGCGTAGGTGGTGATATTCAAGTGACCATGATAGGTGGTCAAGTAGTTTTATTTGAAAACGTAGCGGATGGTTCGTTTTTGCCAATACAAGTAAATAAAGTATGGCAAAGTAATACCAACGCTTCATCAATTCTCGCCCTTTACTAATGCTTGTAATTGGCAACATGAATATAATTGGCTTCTCCCCCTCCCAAGGGGGAGGTGCGCCATGCTTTGCCATTACCTTTTGGCAAAACTATACTTTTAATGTTTGGCAAAACATACCAACCAATTGGAACAATTGTAATTAATCAAAAATGGGAACCACATTATTTAATACCATACCCGCAAATACATATCAAGGTCTTTTAAAGACAAGTGATACGCAAGTTTTAAATGCTACACTACGAGCCATTTCGGATGGTCTTGGTAATGATAGTAAATTATTAATATCGACTTTAGGTGTTACCAACCTTGGTGGTGGTAATGTTGCAACTAACACGGCATTTGGAGATAGTGCTTTAGTTGCCAATACAACTGGAAATTATAACGTTGCTATTGGAACTTCGTCCATGCAAGCAAATCTAAATGGACAATATAATACTTCGTTGGGTTTTAGTTCTTTGCAAGCGAATACAAGTGGTTCAAGTAATACTGCCATAGGTATTAATGCTCTTTATAGTAATACAAGTTCAATAGACAACACCGCTTTAGGTGCAGATGCACTATTATCTAATACTACTGGTCAAAAAAATACCGCGATTGGAAGGGATGCGCTTTCACAAGGCAATATAACTGGCTCAAACAATACAGCAGTTGGTAAAGATGCTTTGAGAAATAACTCCGCTTCCAATAATATCGCAGTAGGTTTTGAGGCATTACGCTCCAACACAAGTGGAACTGGTGTTACAGCTATAGGATATCAAGCGTTAAGGGCTTCAACTGGCAATAGTAACACCGCATTAGGTTTTCAAGCGTTGTTGGCGAATACCACTGGATTTAATAACACAGCAATAGGTACAGCATCATTAGATGCAAACACAACTGGTAATAACAACGTGGCTATTGGAGTAAGTGCTTTAACAACGCTTACAAGTGGAACTAATAACATAGCATTAGGTACTAATTCACAATTAGACAATCAAAGTGGTATTGGAAATATATCTTTAGGACTTAGTACTTTATCTACAAATGGATTTTATAATTATAATGTTGCTATAGGACATGAAGCATTGTTGTCGAGTTTAAGTGGTAGCAATTCAATTGCTATAGGTTATCGTGCATTATATGGCAATATTACTTCTTCAAACAATGTGGCTATTGGTTATCAAGCAGCCCTAAGCAATACAAGTGGTAGTGTTGTAGCGATAGGTTATAATGCAAGTAGATTACAAACAACCGCTACAAGAACAACCGCAGTAGGAAATTCAGCATTAGAATTTAATACAGGTAACGATAACTCTGCTTTTGGACATCAAGCCTTAACTAATAATACTACTGGTATTAGAAATTCCGCTTTTGGTGTTGCTACTTTGTCTGCAAATACCATTGGAGTAAGAAATAACGGATTTGGGTATGCAACATTATTGAACAATTTAGATGGTGGTGATAACGTTGCTATGGGTAATGGCGCATTAAGTGCCAATGTATCTGGTAGTAGTAACGTTGCTATAGGTAATTCGGCTTTGTCGGCAAATACCGCATCAAGCAACACCGCAGTAGGCTATGAAGCCCTATTTACCAACACAGGCGGTACAGGTCTTGTTGCCGTTGGCTATCAAGCATTGAGGGCTTCAACTGGAAATGACAACATCGCGATAGGTTATCATGCCTTGTTGACAAATACAACTGCAAGAAATAATGTTGCTATTGGTACTCAAGCATTACAATTTAATACTGTTGGAAATTCTAATATTGCTTTTGGTACAACCGCATTAAGAAATAATACAAGTGGAGAGAATAACATCGCAATAGGTATAGAAACATTATTAAATAATATCACTGGTGTTCAGAATGTTGCTGTAGGTAATGGTTCTTTAAGAAGTAACACCGCCTCCACCAATGTAGGAGTAGGTTACGATGCACTATATAGCAACACAAGCGGAACAGGACTTACAGCCGTTGGTTATCAAGCGTTGAGGGCTTCAACTGGAAATAATAACACCGCGTTGGGCTATCAAGCGTTGAGGAGTAACACAACTGGAAGTGGAAATACCGCTATTGGATATTCGTCATTAACGTTAAATACAACTGGTATTGTTAATACTGCTGTGGGATGGGAATCTTTAACGGCAAATACTCAAGGTAGCGCAAATACTGCTTTTGGTAGAAGAAGTTTATTTTCTAACACGATAGCAGATTTTAATAGTGCTTTTGGGCAAGAATCTCTTTTATCAAATACAACTGGTTCTAATAACACCTCTATTGGTAGTGCTACATTACGTTTAAATGTAGATGGTTCTGAAAACGTGGCGTTGGGAAGTCAAGCCTTGAATGTAAATGTATCTGGAAATAGAAACACATCAATAGGTAATCGGTCTTTACTAAACAATACGGCTTCTAACAATCTAGCAGTGGGTTATGAGGCGGGATTAAACAACACAAGTGGATTTAGATTAACTGCAATAGGATATGAATCATTAAAAGCAAATACCACTGGTCAAAGTAACACGGCTATTGGTTTTAACGCTTTAAAAGCAAATGATACGGCTAACAACAATACTGCTATTGGAAGTTTTGCGTTGGCACTAAACGTAACAGGTGCAAGTAACACGGCTATTGGTGAAGGAGCATTAGAAAATAACCTTGCTTCCAACAATACGGCAGTTGGTTTTGAGGCGTTATTGACCAACACAAGCGGAACAGGTGTCACAGCCGTTGGTTACCAAGCATTGAGGGCTTCGACTGGGAATAACAATACGGCTTTAGGTTTTCAAGCATTGTTGGCTAATACAACCGCTACAAGCAACATCGCGATTGGAACTAATTGTTTAAGAAATAATACAACAGGTAGTAGCAACGTATCCGTAGGAGTTAATGCGCTAAATGATAATAATGCATCTAACAACACTGCAATCGGTTTTGATGCTTTGTCAAATAACACAAGCGGAACTGGCGTTACCGCAGTTGGTTATCAAGCATTGAGGGTTTCGACTGGAAATAATAACACCGCGTTGGGTTATCAAGCAGGTTTGTCTAATACAACAGCAAGCAATAATACTTTAATAGGAAATGCTGCAGGTGATGCAATCACCACAGGAGGTGGGAACACCGCAATTGGTACAAACGCTTTGACAACCAACATAACTGGTACTGGCAACACCGCTTTGGGCTATCTTGCCTTGGAAGACCATACCAATAGCAATACAACTGCAATAGGTTATAATAGTTTAAAAAACAATACAAGCGGAACTGCAAACACCGCTTTAGGTGTTGATTCATTATCTACGAATACAACCTCAAGTTATAACACTGCTATTGGGGCGTATGCTTTATCAACAAACAATGCCGATAACAACACAGCCGTAGGTTATGAAGCCCTTTATACAAGCGCATCTGGAACCGAACTATCGGCTTTAGGTTATCAAGCCTTGCGCCTTGCAACTGGTAATGGAAATACTGGTTTTGGTTATCAAGTGGGTAATTCCGTATCAACGGGCGCAAATAATACACTCATAGGCTCCGCTGTTGCATCAACCCTAACAACTGGAGATTCAAACACCCTTATGGGGTACAACTCGGATGTAGATGCGCTTGGAGATAGTAGTGCAGTTGCCGTGGGTAGAGATACAGTCGCTCATACGGCTTCCGTAGTATTAGGTCGCGCTGCCGCATCAACGGGTGCAAACCAATTCTCCGTTGGTAGTGCTTCCTACAATGCTGGTACTGTAACTGCTGGTGCGGACGTGCCTTGCGCTGCCGTATGGAACGTAATTATCAATGGTGTAGCAAGAACAATAATGTTATCTTCATAATATGGCTTATAGTTATAGATACGATGATTGGCTCGATATTACTATTTCCGTAAAGGAATTAGTAGTACGAGATTGCGATTGCGAAAAAAAGAATGTATTGGTAGTAAACTATCAATTCAACGTTAAAGAGGCTATGACTACTAATTTGTTTCTTCAAGTTAATATGTCTATTCCCAACGATGGAAACGAGTATGTGCTTACGGATTCTACAATTGAGCAAGACGTAATTGATTGGTTTTTTAAAATCACAAAAGACGAAGAACTCGAAAATCTTTATGCGCAAATCTATAACGAAATCCAACTTTACAAAGACAAAGAACTTAACCTAAAAAAACTCACGGAATTTCCGTGGACTAAAAATTAAATAGCATGGAACCAAATATACCTATGGGTGGGTCGTCAACACCGACCCCTCCAACACCACCTACGCCACCAACACCAACCCCAAGTGAACCAACCATACCATCAAGCGATTCTTCGAGTTATGCGGATGGTGGAGAAACTTCATCAAGCGATAAAATTCAATGGGTTGCAATAGGTATTTTTGCCTTAACCATGATTAGCCTTGCCTATAAGTCGATTTACTATAATCGCGCTATCAAAAACATAGGTAAAACCAATAACGATTCAAGTGCAAAACTTGCCGAACTCGAAAAGAACGTAAGAGCGATAAGAGGTGACAAGTATGAATCAAGCAATTGATGTCGTAGTTTACGGCAATCCGAACTATGTTCAATTGCCATTGATGCAAACTAAAACCGACTTGGATTACTTGCTATTAAGCATATTTGAAACCAATTGCCCTAAAAACTATTCTCAATCCGTAAAGGATGAATTAGCGATATTGGTAGAGTATCAAAGTAACTTTAATACGCTTTCCGAAAGTACCCAAAAGCGATTTGCACTATACGATAAAGACTTGGCTAAAGTGGTAAAAAACTCGTTGGCAATAACTACTATGCCACACGAAGAAATTGACCTCAATAGCCTTGTAGACGAAATTATCGACTACACAAAACCTTTATTGTTAAAAATAAAATATAAATACAACCGACCACGACCACAAGTTTTAGCGAACTATTATCGAGCATCGTTATTTCCTAAGATTTCCGTAAGTGCGGATACGCCCGCTTTTCCAAGTGGGCATACCTTTCAAATGGAACTCATTAAGGAAACCATAGGAGCCTTATATCCGAAAACGTATAGAGGATTAAGTCTACTTGCCGATGACGTAAACGAACAACGTTTATACTACGGACTTCATTTTCCCTCCGATATAGATTTCGCCAAACTTTGCGCCAAAATAATCCTATCAAGCAAAGCATGGACAACGAAATACAAAATCTAAAGAAACGAATTTTAGAATGGGATGTTATACCCGTTCCCAAACCACGAATGACCCAACGTGATAAGTGGTTGAAGCCTCCGAGAACGCCAGTGCAAAATTATTGGAATTATAAAGACGTACTCAAAGGTTTTAGTTTGCGCGATAAATATGTTGTTTCAAATCCACTTTCCCTTATATTTGTATTGCCAATGCCTATATCTTGGTCAAACAAGAAGTGCGAGCGAATGGTTACACAACCCCATACGCAAAAGCCCGACTTAGACAATTTGATAAAGGCTTTCAAAGATGCTCTTTGCATCGATGATTCGCATATCTACGCTTACGACCATATAAGAAAAGTGTGGGGGTACGAAGGCAAAATCTTAATAGTGGACTACACGAATGATTAAAAAAACTCAAACGCAAAGATTAATCTATCGTTTGTTAAATGCGGTTGCTTTAACAATTGATGATATAGGTTATGCTAATACCATATCTCTATTGAATAGTGGTAGAACACTACAAAAAAAAGATACGGATAAAATGAATTTGTGCGCCAACGCGGTAATCACAACCTTTAACATGACCATGAGCGAATTGCTTAATGGTACGCAAAAGAAATACCCACGTAAATACGCTTTTGCTATTTGGGTCTACTTATGCAATCAAGAGTTGGGCTACACGCTAAAAGAACTTGGTGACTACCTCAATAAAGACAAAAGTGGCTTATCACGAGCCAAAAGCATCATTCAAATAGAAATGAGCAAAGGCGACAATAAGTTTGATATGCTTATCATGAATAAATTAGAGGAATGCAAAGAAAAATTGAACCAATACATCATTAATACCACATCGTATGAGCAACGAGCAAGCCAACAATCCGAGTGAAACGGGCTTTACCGCCAACTTTTCTCCCTTAGACGATAACGTAACCCAAAGGGAATACACCAAACCAAACGTCAAAATAGATAGTTTTAGCCCTATCGAGGAACCTACCTTTGCTATTCCAAGTTTTGAAGAACTTGATAATAACTTCCGTCAACAACTTGGTGAAGATGACCCAAGCGGAAGCGTAGATGATAGGAAAGTATGGGGTAGAAGCGAAGAAACTGGTAGTGCCAATCCATACGTAGAGAACCTCGACAAAAAAGAGCAAAAGCAAGCGAGTATGGCAATGGTTGAAGCCATACTTGATGGGTATTCTCAATTGAAGAAATTATCAAATCGTTTATTAATGATAAGCCCCACCAAGGTGCAAAAATTAATCAACGATGGGGAAATTGATGCCAATACCATGATTCCTATGGGTAGAGGGCAAATGATTCCTTTGATGGATTATATTCAAACCTACAATACGGAAGTAAGCGATACGATTTCCATGAGCGATGAGTTTAGGGAAAAGGTTAGCCCTGTTTTACTTCGTGTATTGCAAAAGCGTAATATTGGAATGAGTGATGAAAACTTGTTAGCATACTACGCGGTTACGGATATGCTTGACACTGGTATTAAGATTTATGGAGTAAGTCAACAAAACAAACAAATCCTTGAGCAATTAAAGGAATTAAAACAAAGCGGAGTTTATAGCCAACAAGCCCCACAAAGCGAACCACCAAAACAAAAGGAAGCCCCTAAGCGTGAAGAACGAGTGTTTGAGGAAGAAGAATATGAGCAACCAAGAAAAACACAAAGGGAATATGTTGAACCCGAAGAAATGAAGGTTAACAAAGGGGATGATTATACTCAAGTGGAGGTGTTGGATGATTTGCAACCAGAAATCAAACCCAAGAGAGCAAAAAAATCGAGAGTAGTTAAATCAACGGCTATGCCCGAATTTGGCGATAGTGAATTAATTGCCCACATGGAAAGCATAGCCCAAAATGGCAATCCAAGAAGGCGTAAAAAATGAGAGAACCACAATTAGGAGTAGCGGTAGGAAAAAAAGGCGTTGGAAAAAGTTTTACGACTAATTCTATGTTGCAACACTATGCCATGGGCAACCCATCAAAAGGGGTTGTTGGGCGTAGAGTATTGATATTAGACGTAAACGATGAATATACGCACTTTAAGTCTATTGCATTAAAAGACATAGTACGATTTAGCGTACACCCTTTAATTGAAATACGTAGAATAAGACCATTTTTACCCGATGGGCGTAGAATGACTTTGGACAAAATTGCGGAAACACTATTTGTTATTTTAGAACAATTTAGAGGTGGGTTGCTATTGATTGAAGATATTAATCGTTACGTAAGTGACCACTTGCCAAAAGATATTGAGGGCGCGATTTGTACGAATCGACACGTTGACTTGGATATTATCATGCACTTCCAATCTATTGGGCGTATCACTACGAAGATTTGGCAAAATTGCAATTGGATGCGCTTTCATAAAAATTTGGATAGCGTAGATAGGCACGCTCAAAAGTTTGAAGACAAGCACGAATTTCTAAAAATTGTAGAATTACTTGTAAACCATGAGTACCAAAATGGAAACAATCGCTTTTATCAATATGTTGACCTTGACGAAATGAAACTTACTGGTTTTGTTGACCCCAAAAAACTTGATTTGGTTATTGATGAATACATAGTCATGAATCAACGGAAGTTAGTTCGACCCTATTTGAACATGAGGGATAATAAGAATAAAGCCGTTTATGACATGGATGGAGCCAAAAAAATGGTGAAGAAGCGATTATTAGAAACATATACGTAAAAAACTCAAATTACACTCATCTATACTCAACACAATGAAAGTCCTTGCAAACAAGGGCTTTTTTTGTTATGTGCAACTTTGCAAGTTGTTGTTTTGTAAAAGGGGGCTATTTGTAAACCATATTCTTAAAAATAAATTTGATGTGTCTTGTGAAATCTGTATTTCATAGGCGAACAAAAAGTTATGAATTGGAATCAAGTTAAAGTCGTTCTTGGTCAAGTCGCTATCATCGTAGCGGGTGTTTTAGTCGCCAACCAAGTCCAAAAACAAATTGACAAGGGTCGTGTGGCTACTCCACCAAAAATTGAACCTCAAGTTTAAACCTTAAAAAACAACCAAACAAAAAATGAATATCAAGAATTATTTGAGTGATGCGCAAAACCGCGCTCACGAATCTTTCGCAAATGCCGATGGCTTTTTCGATGATGATTTATCCTTCACCGCTGGCGAAGATTTCTTCGGTGCTGATGGAGGCAACATGGGCGCACCTTCCGCTCCAATTTCACAGCCTTATATCGTTACCATTACCAACACTGGTAGTGCTGTAGCGAACTTTGACGTACTTGGTTCTTACCAATACATCAACAACGCTGGTTTCTCATCTGGTTCTCTTACTATTGGTTCCGTAACTATTTCAAGTGCGATTCCAAACGTAAACTACCAAGAAATGTTGTACCAATTCATGAATAGCCCTTATAGTGTTGGATTGACTTATATCCAATCTGCTACAAGCAACCAAGTTTTGGAAACAATCAGCGTAAACACTAAAGATGCGAATGGTAACATCGCTCAAAAGGTGTTTGTACCAACTGTTGACCCATATCAGTTCCAATCAACCATCATCGCAATGAAGTATGGTTATAGAATTGATGGTTACACCAAATTGATTATTGCTAACATCTTAGCAAACGCAACCTTGAAGTTATACTTCTACCCTGCGGACAACATCAACTTGGCTCGTGGCTTGGCTGGTCGTCCTGTATCTCGCGAGTTCGGTTCTCCTGGAATCGTGAAGGCACAATCCGTAAAGGTAATAGGATAATCAATCTTTTGATTAATCTAAAAGAGGGGGTGGGGAAATGTACCCCACCCTTTTTTTTTAATCCCTAAAAATTTATGAATTTATATCAAAGAATTGCCGTAGCAAATCCCCAAGGGGCTAAAAATGTTATTAGAAATTTCGGTTACGAAATCCGTACAAACGATTTACCACAAGCCCTACGCTTATTAGTTAAGCAAGAGGGTGAACCCGCTTTAAGAGCAATAGTTGATATACACCCAGACAAGGACTTGATTCTTGAGTGCTATCAAGACAATGGTAAAGCAAGCAATGCTATCGAGAAAACAAGTAACGATTTGTATTTGAATGCCGTTGGGTCACAACTAACACAAGCACAAAAGGAAACGCAATTAACTAATACGTTTCTTATAGCATCGACTTTTATCATTTTGACAGCCTTAATATTGAAAAACTAAATGAAACAAAAAATCACCAAAAAAGGGCTTTTTGTCGTTAGCGCAAAAACCATTGATGAAAAAAGACCAGAAGTAGTTGCTTTGTTGCAACGCTATGGCATGAACGTAAACGAATCCGATGATAGGAAAAAAATTGACATGGCTTTTTTGTCATTGTTGCCTAAAAGCAAAGGATTTAGAAAAGACTTCGCAAAATTAGCAACTCCGATTGCTAAGAAAGTTCACCAAGAATATTCCAACATGGGAGGGTATCATGGTTTTACTACCGAATTACCAAGTGGTAAAGGGTTAGAAACTAAAGAAACCAAATATACTTTGGGTGGACTTCCATCGATTGAACCCCCAACAGGTACTTCAAGTACAAGTACCACAGTTAAACAAAGAAGTGGATTTGGACAATGGTTAAGCGATACTTTTGATGCTTCTACTATGCAAAATATCATTAATACTGGCTTGGGTGTATGGTCATACCAAAAAACTGGTAGAACGTCCACGGATGGTAGAAGTATTTTAGATGCTGCACGTGACGAAATGGGTAGTTCATACTATCCTAATGACAATACAAGAGGTGGCTCAAGAAGTGGATTAACTACTACGGGTATTGTTTTGATTTCTGTTGCAGCGATTGGGTTGATTGGTTTTGCCATTTATAAAGCAACAAAAAAATGAGTGTATTCTCCGATGCGCTAACCAACGTTCAAAATATGAAGGGAAGCGAACCCCAAAATGAGTTTATCAAAACTATCACAAAAACGGCTAAAGGCTCGTTTGCTGGTTTAGTAGGTGGACTTATGGCGGGTTGGTACTACAAAGGCAATCTATACGTATATGGATTAGTCGGTACTTTAGTCGGAGGCGCAATCAATTATTATCTTTTCCAAGAAAATCAATAAAATGGCAAAATACACACTTAAAGAAGATTTTTATTTAGGTACGTCAAGGTTAGGAGCGGAAGACAAACCTTTGTTTAAAAAGGGTCAAATCATTGATACCAAAAGCGAAGATTTTGTTTCCGAAACGGAGGACGGCTTAATATTTCGTGTAAATGATGAGGTTGAACAAATGGTAAAGAATATTCTTATACCATTCAACTCTATTAAGCGATATTATTCACAAACCAACACGGCTATTATCATTTTTGGTATTGGCATAATTGGTTTTATTTCCTATAAACTTATTAAAAAATACACATAACCATGGATAAAAATTTAAAGATTTTCATGACGATAGGCGTAGCCCTTGGGGGTGTTTACGTGCTTTCCGAAATGTTTAAGAGCAAGGCTACTACACCCGCAAAGGAAAATCCACAAACACCAAGTAACGAACCCGAAAGGACAAGTATGTTCACCGCAAGTGATGACTTTTTCTCTAAGTTTACTGCTGGTGATGACTTTTTCTCTTATACGGCTAACGAAGGCAATTTCTTCAATATGCACGGAAGCAAAGTTTCCGTTGCTACGGATGAGCCTAATTTTTCGTATTTCAACGGGAAGCCCTTGCCAAGTAAATATAAAAAGTACAAGGAGGTGGATATATCCACAGTTCCTGTAAGACCTAAAAGAAAAGTAAGAAAGCAATATAGACAAATTATGGCAAATACTGAAAAATATGCCATAATGGAAGAATTGGCTAAAAAAGCGACAAATCGTAGATAATATAATAGCCATGGATGCTAAAACCAAAAAGACAATCATTGTTGGCGTTATTGTAGCCGTTATTTCACCTATTATCGTAGATGAAATAAGAAGATTGCGTAACGCTAAAAAAGCCAAAAACATAGAAGCCAATACGGACACTTCGTTTTCTTCATGGATAGGCGATGAGGATTTTTTTGGAATCGCAAACGATAAATACATAAACGGAAATGCCCATTTACGTGCAACCCCTTTGTATTCAAATGAGGGCAAACGTATGGGATTAAAGTTTAGGGCTTATAAGCCTTTTGTGGTTTCTCCAGCAAAAAAAATTAAAGTAGTAAACGGATGACAAAATATCAAAAAATAATAGCCATAAGTGCTATCCTAATAGGAGTTGGAGTTTTTGTGACTTCCGACTTTTTCAAGAAACCCAAAGAGGGTGACGAAGATGAAAATTTTGGTGGCGATTGTGGTTGCGACCCTAATGCCGACCCATATATGATGTTGGAAGTTGACCAAAGGGCGTTCCCTAATTTTGACGGAAGTCAAGATATGGTTATAGCCAAGAATAATTATCCCTATGGAGAAAACTTCCGAAATCGTAAAATGTCACGTGTAAGTGCTATGCCTTTTTATCGTGCTAATAGACGGAGGTCGTAATGAAAACAAAAACTAAAATAATCATTGGTGGAGTAGCGGCAGTAATTGCCTATTTTTTATTCATGCGCAAAAAAGAGGATGAAGCACAAGGTGGTGAAGAACAAGGTGGCGGAGGCGGAGGCTTTATGGGTGGATTAATGCCAAGTGCATTGATAGTACCTAAAGAATCTACTACAATCGTAACTACCACAAGCGGAACAGCCCCAAGTGGTGCTACTACTTCTAAAATTGGAGCAAGTACACCAGTAAGTGCGAGTTCTACCACAACGGCTGATAAATTAACTAAGAGCGGTCCAGTTGCATCACCTTTCCCTATGGGTGGAGGTACTACAACAACGAGTGGTGGAACTTCAAGTGGTGGAACAGTTGTGTTAAAATCTGGTGCAACGGACACTGGTAGTGGAACTATGAGTTTGCCGTCTGCGCCAACTTCAACACTTCCTACAACCCCTATTGTGGTAACACCTAAGAAAAGTACCCCAACAAGTCCTTTTTCACGAGGTAGTACGGGCGGTATTGGAGCAGGAACTTCTGCGCCTCCTACCACAATACCTTTTAGTGGTAAAGGAAAATGTTTAACTTTGGATAATTTACTGCAATAGGATGAATAACAACACAACCAAGTCGGCAAATCAGTTGTATCGCGAAAGTGGTACAACTTTACCATTTAAAGAATGGATAGAGCGAGAAAAAGCAAAAGGCATACACATACCAAACGTTGAAGCGAACAACGAAATGTTAAACCTTTTGGGAGATGAAACAAAACCTTTGGATAAAGACAACAAAAAAATGATAGGAAATATTATGTTCACAATTGGAATCCTTTCCTTGGCGTATATTACCTATCGTTTGGTAAAGACAAAGGGAGCATGAATAAAAAACAATTAATTAATATCGCCATAGGCTTGGGTGTTCTTTTGGTTGTAAGGGAAATTTACCTTGCGAGTACAAGTACGCCTTTGAATAAGGGATTGGAGCCAGAGAATATCGAACCCGATAGTATTTCAAGAGCCTTGGATAAACTAAAGAATGGTGATATTAAAGTTAATGAAACGCCACAAGAAACTAAAAACGCAGTTGGATGAAATATAGAATCACGACAAACTACGGACAAGTAAATTTAAGGGTTGCGCTACAAGCGGATAGCCCTCAAAAGGTGCGTTTAAAAGTTTATGATGCTCAAAACCCTAAAAGGGTATTTACCAATAGGTATAAGACAATTAAAGGTGAAGAATCTTTATTTGTTCGTATGCCCCTAAGTGGCGATGTAACCATTGTGGAAGTAACCAATGATGGGGGTATCGTTAAAAAGGGAGCAAAAGAGAATTTTAAGTTCGTTGGCGTAGAAAAATTGCCTTTGGAACGTAGAATTGATGTGAGTGATATTCGCGATGGTAGAGTAAGGAGTTTTGTGGAATTTGCACAACGCTTTGCTTTCAACCTTGACGAATTAGAGCCAAATCAAATCTATACAAGTAACGATAGAGAATACTACATTAAGTTATTCCCTACTATTGTTAACCAACAAGGACAAGAATTAAACACACCTGCTCGAATTTCAAAACGCACTGGGGTTATCCAAGTGAGCAAAAAGGCTTTCATGGAAATGACTATACCCATGCGTATTGCTATTTTGATGCACGAGTTTTCTCATTTCTACTTGAATGAGCAAATGGATAACGAAATCGAAGCCGATTTGAATGGTTTACTTGTTTACCTTGGTTTGGGCTATCCAAGAATTGAAGCCTACCAAGCGTTCTTAGAAACCTTTAAGGGCGTGCCTTCGCAACAAAACAAGGAGCGTTACGATGTAATTAATAAATTCATCAACGACTTCGAGAGTATGAACATGGTAATACAATAAAGATATGGCAGTTACTACGTGGAATATAGTACCCGATTACGACAAGTGGGGAATCGATGATTCTTGGAATTGCGATGATTGGGTTGCATGGCATAAAAAACTAAAAGAGCATTTTGGTAAAGAGAGAGCCAATATTATTTGGAACTATGCTTATGCTCAAGGAACGGAGGGTGCATCTCATCAAAATTGTAGGACTTTTAATTCAAGTTTTCGTACTTATGTAAAGAATGAGGGCTTAGACCCTTATGCAAGTGTGACAATACCCGTAATACCACAAATTCTCGATTTAAGCGGTTCGTTATTTGATGTAACAGTCGGAGTGGCGGATGCTATTAGTGAATTAGGTAATACCATTGGTGGCGGTAAATTTATTAAAATCGTACTTTATTCCGCATTGTTTATGGGAATAGGGTATGTTGGGCTTCGTGGTTATGTTTACTATAAATCTAAATTAGGAAAGTAATGAAATTTGATAAAAAGAACATATTGCTTTGGCTATCACTTGGATTTGTTGGAGGTATAATTGGTAGAGGTGTTTATTATAGTATCAAGAATAGAGGTAGCAAAGACTTAGACCAAGAAATGCTTGATTTAATCGAGCGGATTAAAAAAGAACCGAAATGAGAAAAGAAAACCTTTATAAAATAATTGGAGTAGGTGCTGCCGTTGGTTTGGCTATTTTAATCGTTACTTGGAAAAAGGACGATGATGATGGTAGTCAAGATGAGCCAGACCCACAAACAAAACCCGACCTAAAGTTGGATGTTAAAATTCGTGAGGGAAATACCAAAGGTTTGGTAGTGAAAAGCAAAGTCGATAAAGCAAAACTTAGAACAAGTAATTTGGTGAACGATGGCACAATTAATAACCTTTATGGGGAAATACCAACAACAAATACCATAGTAGGCGAAGTGGTAACTAATCCAATAAACGATAAGGGAGGTGCTATAAATCCAAACACCAAGCAATATTGGAAGTGGTTGGGAGTAAAAATTACCGATGGTTTGTATAAAGAAATTCAAGACAACCAACGTAATTTTTTCACAAGAGATAGATGGAAAAATATTCCAACTTTATACATACGAGAGGACGTAATAAAATTATAATTATGAAAAAAAATCAAAAATATTTTTTATGGGCTGGTGGCTTACTACTTTTAACAAGTGGTATTGTACTTGCTATACAAGCAAATGAAAAAGGCAAAAAGCCAAAGCCCGATTTCTTAGACCCAAATATGGATTTAACCCCATATAAAGAGGGTGGATTGAACTTAGTAGCGGAAGCCTTAAAAGACAATGCGTTTCGTGACAAAGTAAGGACGCTACAATCCAAAATGAATTTGTACTTCTCGGAAAATACCGATACTGGGTTTCCGCATAGTCCTTTGGTAGTCGATGGATTATTAGGTGATAAATCTTTACTTGGTGTTATTTATATCTTTGGTGATAAGATGTTACCTATTAAAGACAAATCGCAAATTGACTACTTCAACAAAAATTTAAAATAACCATGGAAATCGATTCTTTTTACGCTAATAACGATATGTCATTCGGTATGGATGGACGTATAAGTTTTGCAAATGAGTATAATAACGTAACTGGTCTTTTTAAGAAAAAGGCTTCTACTTCGTCCGAACCATCGCGTGCCGACCAAGTAGCATCATGGTACCCGTTAAGCGATGATTGTAAAACGCTTGAAAATACTATTTTGTCAATTGCTGCCGAATTGGATTCAAACAACGCTAATTTGGCTAACCCAAGGATAAAAAAAGCGGAAAAACGAGTAATTGAAGATTACCAAAAAGCGTTGAACGCTCAAAAACTACGACTTGAAGATAAGTATCGTACTATGGAGTGCAAACTACAAAAGCAAAAAGCCCAAGACACGGCTTTTTTGGCTCAATTAGGAGCAACTGTGGGTGGTGCATCACAAAGTGGAGATACTGGTAAAAAGCCTACCAACATTTTGGTATATGTAGGCGTTGGAGTAGGTGTAGTGGCGTTATTAGGAACTATTTTATACATCGCAAAGAAAAAGTAAATGAAAAACTTAAATAGACAACTCGGAATACAAGTAACCCCTATCCCATCGTATATGGGTGGAGGTTTTTTAAATGCGACTGGTGAAGAAAGCGCACTTAAAAAGAAAATAGCAACCGCTAAAAATGAAATTCGTTCTTTGGAAAAAAAGAAAGCCGATGAGAACGTAAAATTAGAAAATGAAAAAAAGAAAAAGCGTAGGGGTTTTGCAAAAACTACGCCTGCAACAGCCATTGCGGCAGGAGAAAGATTAAATCCGATTGAGGGTGCTAAAATGATGAAGCAAGCCCAAATCGGTATCGAACAAGCGGAAGCGGAGATTCGTAATTTAGATATGAAAATTGCGTTGCTTAATAACGAAATTGCGGATTTTGAAGCCCAATTAGCATCTATTGCCCCAAGTGAGCCTACTCCAAGACCCGCACCAAGCCCAAGTCCAAGCCCAAGCCCAAGTCCAAGCCCAAGTGGCGCACCTTCGCCTTTAGGTGTTGGCACACCTACTTCGTCTATGACGGAAAGCGCACCTTTGACCACTGGTGATTTAACAAGTGGTGGTGGTGCATTAGGTGGCGATAAGAAAAACACTTTACTATACGTTGGAATTGGCGTTGTGGTATTGGGTGGAATCGCTTATTTTGTAATGAAGAAATAATGAAAGCCAAGAATATTTTACTTGTAGGTGGTAGTATCTTAATGGGGTCGGCTTTATTGCGATACCTATATAAGAATATCATTTTAGCCCAAGATTGGGATTATAGTGTAGATAGTTTTCAATTGGTAAGTGTAAGTCCAAGTTTGAAATTCAACTTGTATTTCTCTATTATCAATAAGAGCGCATTTGAGGCTACAATTAAGGATATTGATATGGTTGTGTTGTCAAGTGGTAAGTTGTTGTCAAGAATCCAACAATCTGGTCCTTACACTGTTAAACCCGATGGAACAACGAAGATTTTCGTCACTATTGAGGTAATGCCAGAAAAGATATTTGAAAATTGGAGAGAAATATTGGCACAAATTATTGCTACTAAAGATGTTGCTTTAGACTTCGTTGGTAAGATGAGAGTACAAACGCCATTTGGCTTTGTAGCAATCCCTATTAAATTCTCAAACACAGGTCAAAACCTATACAAATTATATAAGGAGTATTACCCCTAATTGACTATTTTTGTGTTGAACAATATCAACCAAAATGTTAGCAGAATTTTTTTTAGGGCAAATTAAATCCGACTTTCGGAAAGGTTTAGCAAAAATCGCATCAAGAGAAAATGTCGAAGTTGAAAACATCCAAATCCAAATCAAACTTGGCGAAGCGGAGCAAGGATTGGACTATGCCGTCTTTAGAAAATGGCAATGTGCATATCCAAAATCCTCATTCAAAGAGATTATGGGTATTAAGATTGATGTCTTGCAAAAGGAAGCCACAATTTCACCCGTCATTTACGAAATTATCGTCCGAAAGATTGGTGAGTACAATGTTGAACCCAAGTTATTCTCTACCTTCCTATTTGAACGCAACAAGGAGTTGTGTGTCGCCTTTCACAATGGCAACGACTACTTAAAGATATGCCCTATAGCAGACCTATTTGAAACATAAAAATTAAAAACATGGCAGTTACCAAATCCAATAAATCCAATATAACTTCCCCAAATGGCAATAGTCTTGCCTTGTTTGTCGATATTAATGATGACAAACTAAAAATGAAAGATATCAATGGGGAAGTACAACCCCTTGATGACTTTGTTAGTGTGTCGGGCGGAACGTTACAAATTGAAGGAGGCGCATTAATTAATGCCACTTTACAAAATGTTACGGACGCGGAAAACAATGTAAGCCAATTGCAACTTGCAACCAACGCAACGAAGATAAATGGTAATTTGGAGGTGGCTTCCGACTTAGACGTTGGAGCAAACACCAATATTGATGGTAACACGCTTATTTTAGGAACGCTTGAGGTAGATAATACTACAAAGATAAAAACCGCTAATGAAACCTACTTAGATATTGAGGATGGGGGTGGTAATAATCGCTTTACTATTGGCAAAGCGACAGGTAGCCAAAAGGTAACTCTTGACTATGCAAGTAACCCTACTTCTTCAACGGAAATAGTTGGAAGTATTAGAACGTATCAAAATGGTACGATTTTAAGCGATATAGCAACTTTTAGACGTGATGGTCAAGTTACTTTTGTCGAGAGGGTAAATGTTGAAGCGGATAGTTTAGTCACTACACAAACAAGTAGTGTTATTGCTTCAACTACTACCAATGCGAATATGGTCATTGCCCCTAATGGTACTGGGGCTTTGGTTGCATCAATACCCGATGGAACTACCACTGGTGGTAATGCAAGGGGAAATAGTGCGGTAGATTTGCAAACATCAAGGTCTTCAAATCTAAGTGTCGCTTCTGGTACAAGAAGTGTAGTATTAGGAGGTAGTAATAATTCAGCGAGAGCAACAGAATCTGTATGTGTTGGAGGAAGTTCTAATAATGCGCAACAACTACAATCATTTATTGGAGGAGGAAATAGCAATTTAATTAATGGTGGTACTGAAAATGCAATTGTAGGAGGTACATTAAATACAAATAGTGGAGTTTATGGTTTTATTGGTGCTGGTTTGCAAAATGTAGTAAGTAGTGGATATTCCACCATTTCTGGCGGTCAATCAAACACGGCATCTACAGGCACCCATGCTACTGTGGTAGGTGGTTCAAGTAATACGAGTAGTGGGCAGCGTAGTGTTAGTGGTGGTTCAAATAGCACTGCTTCTGGTAGTAGGGCTATTGCTATTGGAGAGTCGGCTGTAGCAACTGGTTCTAATTCTGTTTGTATAGGTGGAGGTTTGGCTCAAGGAGTTGCGAGTACCGCGTTAGCAGGAGCAGGAAATAATGCTGTTAAAGATTATAGTTTGGCTCAAGGATATGTAACAGAAAGCCAATTACGTGGTCAAGTTGCGTTTAGTGGTACTGCATTTACTTTTCCAAGCGAAAGGGGGTATTGTCAGCAATCACTATTAACTGCAAATAGAGAAGCCACATTAACAACTGGAGGAACTACTACACTTTCATTGGATGGTACAGGCACTACTAACTTAATTATTCCTTTCGGCAACAATCGTATGTGGAAAGTGAAAGTTGAATATGTAGGCACTATAACAACAATCACAGGTACGGCAACAGGTTTAGCCGTTGGTAATAGCGTATATGGTGAAGCCAACTTTGGATTTAAACGAGTTGGTGGAACTTCAAGTATGGGTTCTTTTATAAACGATTCACAAGCGAGCGATAACGCAATTATGGACACTTGTTCTTTGGCGTATAGCGCGGGTGCATCACAAGAATTAGCATTGACGTTTACTGGTCCTACCTTTGCAGGTGGAGGAAGTGTAACAATGCGTGTAGTAGCAAAAGTATCGCTGGTGGAAGTGGCTTATTAACAAATAAATAGACAAAAAACATGGGAGCATTTACAAAATTATTTTCGAGATTACGGATTACGTCCGACCCAAACGTGGCAACACAAACTTCCGCAGTTATACAAGCGGATAGTGGGAATACTACTTTAGTTATTGCGCCAAGTGGAACAGGTGCTATTGTAGCATCAATACCCGATGGAACGGCTACTGGTGGAAATGCGAGAGGGCAGTATTCGGTGGATTTGCAAATGAGTAGAAGTGCTGCTAACCAAGTAGCAAGTTCTAATTATAGCGCAATATTAGGAGGTCAAAACAATATTCTTAGTGGGACAGATTCACATTGTTTAATAAGTGGAGGTTCAAATAATAATATCACTTTTGGGTCTGGAAATACTATTTCTGGTGGTAGAAGCAATAGAATTAATGGAACTGGGTTTGCTTCCGATATAACAATTGTGGGTGGTAATGGGAATACAGCAAATGGCGCACACGCTGTAGTTGGTGGTCAAAGCAATACTTCTAATGGTACACATGGTAATGTTGTTTTTGGTCGTTTAAATACCGCTGGGGGTCAATATACTACAATTGTTGGTTACACTAATAATCAATCTGGTCAATTTTCTTTTGTTGCTGGTGATGGAAACGGAGGATATTCATCTTACGCTACAAACATAAGTTATCATGGATATTCTTATTTATTAGGTCAATTTGTACAAGGTACACAATGGGCTGGTGGCACATACGCTGGAACTTTTCAAAATTCGGTAGTATTAGCAACAAGAAATCCTACTTTAACAAGCGGAGCAACGGCTGCTTTGTCTTTAGATGGTACTGGAACTACGAATTTAGTAAGTATTCCAGCTAGCGTTAATAATATAACAAGCAAATCTTGGAATGTAACTATTAAATATACAGCCGTAGTAACTTCTATTATAGGTACTACAACTGGAATAAGTGTAGGAGATACCAAAACACAAAATATAGATATAGGATTTAAGAGAGTAGGTGCTTCTTCAAGTTTAGTGGGGGCTGGTAGTTATTCAATAGCGCAAGAAGATGCCTCTATGAATAGTGCAAGTTTAGTACCAAGTTCATCTGGAGGCGGTACACTTGCTCTTACTTTTACCGCTCCAACCTTTGCTGGTGGGGGAAGCATAACTTTAAAAATAATCGCTAAACTTGAACTTACGGAGGCTGGATACTAAAAATTAAAATCAAACAATATGGCTTTACAAATCAATACAACAATCACAACCGATGAGGGGTTTGAGGTATCAAACGCTTTTGGTTATCTAAACATTTTCATTCTTGCCCCAAATTCAAATTGGGTGAATTTAAGTTACTTCAAATCCGAGCAGGATTGGATTGATGGCAAATCACCACTTAACGTAAGTACGTTACCTAACCAAGTTCAAACGGAGTTAAACTCTCAAGAGTTTTGGGGAAGCGACTTGGCTATGACGATTCATACAAAATGCCAAACGGCTGTTGAATCAATTACAGGAAGTGGTACAGTTTCCATCCTAAGTGTGTAAATTTGAAACAACAAAACAAAAAAGTTTAAAAACATGGCAACAAATTATCTATGGGTAGTAAATAGTATGTCAACTATTGATGCTTCCCCTAACGAACCTCAATTCGTAGTTCAAGTTAATTATAGCGTTATTGCTACTGAAACAGTTAGCGGTAAGGTTTATGAATCTATGATTAACGATTCCGCATTTTTTGACGTTGACCCAACCCAAGCCAACTATACCCCTTATGCCGATTTGACTAACGCTATCGTTATCGGATGGGTACAAGAAAAGTTGACCCCAAGTGGTGTTGAAAACTACGAAACCACTCTTGCTGCTCAAATTCAAGCGCAAGTAACGCCTCCACCATCACCAGAACCAACCCCATTGCCTTGGGTAAATAAATAATTTTGATTGAGATGTTGTGGATAGCAGGTTTATGGTCTTTACTTGTTGGTACAAAACAAGTACAAGAGGCTTATGATGAAGGGTCAAGTTCGGATAGTTACGGAACTAAAGGAAGTGGTAAATTGCCTACAAGGGGCAAATCTATGCTTGTTATAGGCGATAGCCATACTGCTGCACCTAATTCATGGGGCGAAGCCATTCAAACTAAATATGGTTTGGCTTCATTGAATAAACTTGCAGCCAACGGCAAAACAACCAAATGGATGCTCGACAACCTAAAAACATACTTAGCGACTAAGCCAAGACCCGACTACATTTTTGTATGGGGTGGCACAAACGATATGTATGGAGCGACAACCCAAGCGGAAGCGATTGCTAATTTACAAGCGATTGTGAACTTGGGTAACTCAAAAGGTAGTAAAGTAATCATTGTAACTGGTTATGAGCCTAAAAAGGTATCTACATCATTCGATTTGTCTAAAATGTATAAGGGCGCAACCCAAGAAGGTTTGAAAGCCTCGGCATTAAGATTGTCCACCATGTATGGCGCATTACCCAAAAACATAAAGGGTGCATACGCTATCATCCCTCCTTATCCAACGTTTTCACGAGCGGATAGTACGGATGGTATTCACTTAAAAATGCCGAATTATAAGAAATTAGGCGAATACATTGGAGCAAAAGTATTTTAAATGGAACCAATTACTTTAACAATAGCAATAGTTAGTGGGGTGTATAGCCTCACTAAAACTGCTGTTGACAAGAGTAGGGAACGCCAAAAAATATTTGCCGAAACTCAATCACAATTACTCAAAGACAAACAAAACGCATTATCGCAAAGCGAGGAAGCGAGGTCGGAAGCATTAAGGGCTATTGCAAAACAATATGCAACTAATGTGGTCAACACGGAACTTCAAGCCAAAGAGATAGCGGATAAAAAAATGAAACAACAACAATTGATAGCAGTCGGATTTGGCGTGCTATCTATTGGTTTGTTTATGTATTCAGCACTAAGTAAAAAATAAAAATGCAAGAAAAATTTTTAAATACCCCAGGCGATATCGCAGGTGGTGTTGCGGACGTAGGTAGTAAAGCATCAAAAGCAAACGTTGCGGTTGATGTAGCCAAAGTATTAGGCGATATAGGCATCAAAGCAATTGATGCAAGTAAGCGTAGAAAAATGGATTACAACATGACCCAACAAAAAATCCAAACGGAGTTAGGCTTGGCAAAAGATGCTCAAGAACAACAATACCAATTGCAAAAATTGGCTATATTAGCGGAGGGTTCAAGACCAAAGGGCGATGGTAAAAGCAATACTCTACTTTATGTAGGCGTGGGTGTTGGTGTTATCGCAATCGGAGGCTTGATTTATTTTATCGTAAAGCGTAAATAATATGTTTACAAGAGAACAAGTACAAGAGGCTGTTTCAAGCCTTGGTTATCGCTATTTTGAAAAGGGCGATTTTAACATTAATGTAATCGGTATTCGCAATTCGAGTACTGGTAATCGTGTAACAAATCGTTTCGATGATTGGATGACCATTTCTTTTAAAGAAAACGGAGAATGGAAATTCTATTCTTATCCTTGTACTACTGATAACGGAGATGGAACGGCTCGTTTAGTACCCCAACAATACGGAGGGTGCTACATAGTTCGTAAACATCGTGGCTTGTACGATGCTTTGTGCCAAGATAGACCATTAAAGGTATATCGCGACTTCAATTTAAAAGATGGAACCTATGACGAATCCAAAATTTATACGGATGCGGCAGGTATTAATATTCACATGGCTGGTGAAGATTCTACCTTTGTAAATAATTGGAGCGAGGGTTGTCAAGTTTTCAAACGAAAAAAAGATTTTCTTGAGTTTATGTCTTTTGTTAAAAAAGCCATGGAACTTTATGGTAATCGTTTCACTTATACATTAATCGAATCAAAGGATATTAAAGCATGATGTTCACAACGGAAGTAAAAGAGGCTCTTATCGTATTAGGCATAGTTTTAGGCGTGGTGTGGTTAACTACACCCAAAGGTGCTAAAAGTGGCATACCTAAGCCCGATGTTGCCCCTAATACGGAAATAAAAGATAAAGAGAACGCCATGGTAGCGTTGGATGCTTATATGAGTGCGGTAGAGAATCGTGAAAATAGCAAGAATCTAAACCTATTAAACCAAGAACTTGCAAAAACCTATGGATTGCGAGTTTATAAAAACGGACAACACTTCGTTGCTCGTAACATGGAGGGTAAAGATATCTTAGTGGCTAAATAATGGGAACTATTTCCGTTGGATATGACAACTTTGGTTTTCCGTGGATTGAGGTCACGGGGAGCGGAGGTACGCCATACAACGAAATACAACAAGCCATAGGTCAAGGTTATCAATATGGGCTTAACGGCTTATATATGAAAACCCTTACTCAATCCCAATTATTCCAAATCGTTACGCTACTTAAAAACAATCGTAGGGGTATTTTTGAAGCAAAGGCATTTGTTCCAGTTATCGACCCCTATCAATTTATTAGTGCGCTTACAAGCGAGGTTATTGACCAACAACAAGGAGAGCAACTCACGTTCAATGGGTTGCAAAACTTCGTTTTGCCCATAGAGAGCCAAGAAAACGTTATTATCGTATTTAGCGTTCAAGAACAAGGTGCTAATAACTTAATTCCGTCACCAACAAACTTTGAGCGATTAGAGTTTTATGATTTCCTTGCCGATTTTCCGCAAAGGGAAGCCGATGGTTACACGGATAGGACGTTATTAATACCTTTGGTAGTAAAAAACAATTCGAGTAATTCTACGATTGCTTTTACAGGTAAAGTTTCTTTATTGGGTGGTGCTGCCGATACATTCCGTCAAAGTGCCAACGCAAACGGACTTTGGCAATGGGCTTTTAATAACAATGAGCCATTCAACATTACGCAAGTAGATTTGTTGTATAAAAATGTAGCCGACCCAACATTTTCCGTTCAATCCATTTTTGGTTCGTTTTCAACTGCGCAACAAATTGCCGATGCTTTTTCTATACGCACAGGTCTTGGATTGTTTTGGGTTTCTTATAACGTCTTAAATCAACCGATTTTAATGACTACCAACGATTCGTTGGATTTTTCAACTTTAACTTATACTGGTACTTTATAAAAAAAAGGGCTATTAAGCCCCTTTTCCTTTTCTTTTCACAATGCGAACAGTCGTTGTGTTATCGTTATTGTCGTTCTTGGGTTCGACACTACTTTCGTTAGGTGCTTCCTCCGTGGGCAAAATTAATCCATTGTCTTCAATATTCAAATTGTTTTCCATGGGATTCACATTTGTGTTCAACGTGGCGTAAATATTTGTTTTACCACCAACTTTGCGTATAGGTGCGCTAAGGTCTTCTTGAATTTGAATTTTGCCATCTTCATCGAGAATAAGATACGCTCCACCTTCAATTTTGTCATCCATACCAAGTGCTTGGCTTCCGTAGTAGTCTTTAGGCAATAACTTCGATAATTGCTTAATGCAAGTCTTTTTAGGCATCCATAGCATAGGGTCTTTAGCATCGTTGAAATACAAGGTGTTTACTTCCTTCATGGTATTCATAACGGATTTTATTTCGTCAACGCTCATAACCTTAAATACCTTTTCTCCGTTTTCAAGTTTGGCAATAACATAGATGTGTGTTAGGTTCTTGGAATTACGGATAGTAGAGATAGGCTTGTGAACTAATTTTGGTTCTAACCCAAGTTCGTACTCGAATATGTCGTTTCCGTGTACGGATTCGGCAGTAATCATAGAAACGGCTTTGTTTCTTGTCATAAGGGCTACAATACCCTTATAACCGATAACTGGCTTAATCATTCCCTTAAAAGGAATAAAGTAAAATTCACCACTCATTTCCGATGGGGATAACCCAAGTTGTGCGCAATAGATAATCGATGCGAATAATGACGATGGATTGTTTTGAAACGCTTCCATCATTTTTGGGCTTCGCTTTACTTCCGTAAGTACAATTTGAACAAATTGCGCTGGGTTAATTGAGTGTTGTTTCAAAAGTTCCGCTAAAACTTTTTTCTCATAGGCTGCAAGGCTTGTACTAAACTTTTGTACAAGTTCTTTCATGTTGGTCGTGTTATTCATTTTATGGTGTTGCTTGTATTGTTTTAAGTATTTCTTTCCACTCTTTCACTTTCCGTAAGTCGTCCGATGTAAATCCATTTTTGTCAAAACTTGCCTCAAGGGTAAAAATGGAGTTCTTCAATTTCACAATGGCTTCACTTCTACCATAGGATTTAATCATTTCGATTGCTTTTTGCTCTATTGTCATGGTTTAAAAATATACTTGTTCGATAGTTGGGTGGTTAACTGCGTGTTCGCAAGTTGCTAATAAAGGGCATGAAGCGCAACGTAATAAATTGGGTCTTGGAATCCAATTGTCGGATTTTATGTTTTGCTCAATCATGTAAAGAGTGTTATCTACCGCTTGTTGGTGTTGCTCAAATCGATTATCGTCAACGATTTCTTCAATAATACGAACATTCAATGGGTTCTTTGCATCGAATACCCAAAAGTAAAATGGGATGTTATCAATACCCAAAACGGATTTTGCCAATTTCTTATAAGATACCCCTTGAATCAAAATGTTTTCTTTTTGGGGTAGGAAGTCAATGTGCCAACCAAAGTCGCTCCATTTGTCTTCAATCAATGATGTGTACTTTAAATCGATAATTACCTTTTGTCCGTTCCATTCGGCAAATACGTCTAAGTAGCCTTTTTCTTTTTCGTCTTCAAGCAAATAGTTGGTTTCAAGTATTTTGATATCAAAATGACGAAATAGGGCTTTACAAAATGAGGCACTTGCAAACGCTCTCTCATAAGGGGCTGTTAGTTTACCTTGTTTTGTTATTTCCCCATTCGGTATTCCTCCGTTTCTTGGGATTGAGCCTGTCGCATGGTATTCAAAGTAATTACCAAGTAACATGGCTTCCGATGACGGAAACGCTACCTCTTTTGTGATGTACCTTGCTTTGAAAGCCAAGCCACACTCGTTACCTTGATGGTATTCGGCATAGCCTTTCATCAAGGATTGTGAAATCTTAATTTTTTTGGTCATATAGTCGTGCTAAAATTATTCTTGTACCCAACCCTCGTTGCTCCACACAAAGTTTTTACCTTGGTGTTGTTTTCTACTTACGCCAACGATAGGGGTTTCTATTTTCATGTCTTTTAAATCGCGTAGGTCATACCCTTTTTCTTTTAGGGTGGGTATTACTTGTTGTAAGGCGTGATGTGCGCTTTGTTTGCTTATCGCCTCTATGATTATGGGTTTTTCTTTACCCTCAAAAAAGTATTTGTAAAATTTAGTAGTCATATCTTTTAGTTGTTGGTCAACAATATTCAAGTGCCATTCAAAAAATTGGTATTGTGATAAATTGCTTAAATGTTGATATTTCCTTTTTAGCAAATAAACCAAAGTGGCTAATTGTGGTACGTCTTTAGGTTGGTTAAGTGGGTTTTCAAACGTGTTGCGGATAAACTCTACGTCCTTTAGGAATAAGGAGTACTCTTGTTCCAAGTTATCCATAAATTTGTTTTGTCCAAATTTTTCACTCGCTAAGAAGATTTTGGTCGTGTTGTTCACAATGGGGTAGTAATGGTCGTTACTACCCTTTTTTGTTGGATTAAAGTTCGTAGTCACAAAATTCTTTAATGAAAGCAACCAAGGCTTCAACCATGTTGTCATAATCTTCGATAAATGCGACAAACGGGATATCCCATTCTTGGTCAACCCATGCGTCTTCCTCTGGTTTGAAAGTAAGCATGGATTCGTGCAAATAATCGTTTTCTTTAACCCATTCCTCAAATCCATCTTTTTCAAAGATTTTTGGGAGTTTGTGGATTTGCCCTTCGTAATCGCTTTGCCATACTCGTAGCATGACTTTATCCTCGTTTTTGGCATAGGTAGCGTGATAGTCTTTATCGTTGATGACGATTTCATAATGATGGTGATTCATTGCCAATAATTAATAAATATCGTTTTCCCACCAAGTAATATCGCTTGGTCTTGTTGTTACTTGTTTTGAATAAGTGAGGGCATCCTCTTTTGATTTCCAAACTACTTTGGTTTCTACAAGTTTTGTAGATAGGGTGCAACTTACGCTTTCGCCATCGATGTTATTGATTCCGCAAAAAATTGCTTTGTTTACGATGTTGTATCTGTTTTTGCCTAAAGTAATTTCAAACATACCTTGAATATCATTTACGCGATACAAAATATCTTCATCGCATAGCAAACCATTGGCAATATTATCCCAAAACCAATAGTCGGCATTTGTAACCAACGAACAATTATTGCCTATTGTTTTGTACCATTCTTGAAGTAGGTTATCTTTATCTAAAAAGATTTCTTCTACTTTTTGCTCTATTGGGTCAACCAATATGCAACGTACTTTATTTTCCATAATTATCGCTTAAATGCAAATGGTATAGCGTTTGGCTCGTTCACGTTGCACCAATTTTGTAGGGCTTCAATGGTACGCACGGCAATATCTCGTGATTGCGCTACGCTTTGAGCATTGAAAAACCAATAAAGGGCATTTTCTTTTTCGCTATAACAACCAAAGGCATAGCGATACGTTTTCTTTTGACGCGGTGTTTTCTTGTAAAGGCTTAGTACGCTAAAATCAACTTTCCCCTCTTTAAAAGTAGTAAGGGCGAAATAAATTCCATCGATACAAATTTCTTTTGATTTTTGGTAAAAGGGTCGATTCTTTTCAAGTATTCGCTCGCTCCCCTCGCTCATGTATGTAGCCAACGTAGGTTGGTCAACAAATGAGTGAACATTCAATTCTATCAAAGACAATTCCATAGTGCAAAGTTATACAAATTATTTGTTTTACAAAATAAATTATTTAGATAAATCGGGATTCATTAGATTGGGTTCTTCTTCCTCAAACACTAATTGCTTGTAATTAAATCCGTGTTCGTCCAAGTAGTCATAAACCTTTTTACGATTTTCTTCCGTATCTCTATAATAGATACAATCCGTTCTATACGCATCAAAGTCATCCCCTAATAGCGTAGCCATGTTATTCATGTGTTCGTAGCACTTGTAGCGTATAGCACGATAAAAATCACGAATTGATTTGCTACCCTCAAGTAGCCTTGGGTCTTTTTGTAATACCCCACCTTTGTATTCTTTAAATACCATGGTTCTACCTAAAATCGCAAGGGCTGCTAATCTCGTTACCTTGTAAAATTCATCGCTCGCTTTGGTGTAGGTTTTCTCGCTTATAATACCCAAGTGTTTGGCAATAGTCCAATAAGCGGAATTTACATCCGTACCAGTTATTGTGCCATAGGAATCATCGTAGTTTATGTTGGTTACGTTTGTTTGCCTTTTTTCTGGCATCTCAAACTTAATAGTACCCTCATCTACTCCCTTGGCGAAACGCTCGGCATCCATTCTCACGTTATTGAAAATCCAAAGTTGGCTTGGGGGGAAAATCATGGATTTGTTGGTGTAGATTATTTCTTTGCCATCGTAAACCAACGAAGTCATAAAAGGCGTGTCGCGTACCAAGAAATCTCGTTTGTTTCGCTTTAACTTGTCAAGTAGCATTTTTGGACTTTTATGAATTTTAGCCTCGCGTTCTAAAATCATTAATTTTTTATTTTTGCTCATGTCAATACTTTAATAGATTCGCTTTTTGTAATTGTACTTTGTAATGATAGTAACCCATTTTTAAAATTATGTCGTTGCTCCAAAATAATCCATTCATGAATTGATTGAAGTCGAAATCCTTTTCTTTGATTTTATCTAAACGCTTTCTCACGGCATTGATAACCTTCGTGGATTGACGTGGAAAGCAATTAAGATAGAAGTATGCTTGTTTTTTATTAATCGTAGGAAATATTGCCATAAATCAAATTTACAATAATTCACTATCAAAACTTACGATATAAATGTTATATATTTTTATCTTGGAAAATAAAATCTTTACACAATTCCACCTCTACGAAGTTTCTTGAAAGCCTCTTCATAATTGGCAATAATACGTTCTCTTTGTTTTTTGTATGCTGCCTTAGTAATTATCTTATCGTCCAAATCCGCACGTAGTAATTCAAGTTCGCGTAATTTTAAACGATTAAGTTCTATTACACGCTCACCACGAGTTGATTTGCCTTTTTTCGGTTCTTCTGGAACTTTCTCAATAGGAATAGGTTCTTTTACTCGTTGTTTTTTGGTGGGTCTTTTAGTTTTCTTTCTCGCTTTTTTCTTTTCCGCTTCCTCTTTTTCCGCTTCGCGTTCCTTTTTGGCTTTTAATCGCTCCGTTTGTTCTTTTCTAAGTTTATCATAATCCTCTGGCGTAATAACTCTTTGAGGTGGCAACGAAGTTATTGTCATCGGCTCTACGATGGGTGTTTCGTTTTCAATCAATATGAATTGAAGTATGTATGAATTGGGGTCGCTTAAATCAGTAGCATTTGCTCTTAACCCTACATAACCCTCCCATGATAGATAAGGTTCTTGCCCTACGTTGGGATTATTAGCGCGGATGTTTTCAATAAGTTTTTGTAATCCACTTGAATAATATTCGTAGGTAGATAGATTAAGTTCACCAGTTCTTCCATAAACACCTGCAATAACTTCAAAGCGTAAATCTAAATCATTATCACGTAAAGCCCTTGCCATGCGCATGGAAGGGTACGAATCACCAGTTAGAAAGCCATCTATGTCAAACCATGTAATACCACTCGCCTCATCCTCCGTAATTGCTCTTGGGTCAACAAACTCTTGTTTGACTATCGGAGGTGCTATTTCAACAAATTGACTTCGGGCTACATCGCGTATATCTTTTATCTTTACCTTGGATGCAAGTTGTCCTTTAAAACTTGGATAAACAAAATCACTTGTAAATCTTCTTGCTTCCTTATAAGTAAGTTCTTTCCCTTGGGCTTTTAATTCTTTACGTGTTGCCTTAACAACTTTTGCGTAAAGTTGAATACGTTTGTTACGTTTCTTAACCCAATCGGGGATTCTTTTCTTTTCAGCCATTGCTTAGAGATTTATAGTAAAGAGAATAATAGATAAAACATGATGGTCGTGTCCAAGCAAAATTAATCAAAATACTTATTATAAAGGTCTTGAGAAATAGATTTTATAGCCTCGAAAAATTCGTCTTGTTCATGAGCCTTGCAATTGCAAAAGTAATGAGTATCGTTGGTTGCAAATTCTAAAATCAAATCATGCTGCAAAAATGTTAAAGATTCGTCTTTAATGCCAAAACTTTTTAAATCTTCGCTCATTAGATGATTTATAGTAAATTCAATAGTTGAATCAATATAACGCACGAAAAACATTAAATTATAATCTTCGTATCGTTTTGCCAAAATCCTAACTAATTTAAAACAATCCATAACTTCCTCTGGAATAGAGTTAATAGTAATTGATTTTAGCGTTCCTTGGTTTCCATATAAAACCTTGCGCCAATCTTCCGCAAAAATAACTATGTGCTTTTTCATGATGATAAAAAGGGGTTGGTTGCCCAACCCCATAAAGGTATTAAATGGTTGTTGAATTAATTGGCATACTCGTAAGCCAACTGAAATAATTTTTCGTTGATTTCCAAATCGCGCTTGAAGTTTCTTATGCTTCTTGCTTTTTTGTTTTTCTTGGGTTTATCGGAATCTTTTTTGGAATAGGTGTAAGTGCCGTGAATTAAACTCTCCTGCACTTTATTTAACACTTTCCAAACGGAATTTCCTTCATCCTCTTTACGAACACTTTTTAATAATTCCGCGCTATCAAAGCCTATGTTTTTGAAGTTTTCTCCGAAACGTATTTCCATGGCTTTTTCAACAAAAGTGCGTTGCTGTTCTTCGTCCAATTCTACCTTGTTGAGTACGTTAAGCATTTGAATTGTGTTAGGGATATTGTTGGTTAAATCAATCACAATAGATTTCAATTGCTCGAATGAGTAACCACTATGGCGTAAGTTGGTTTTGCCAAAATCTTCCGTGCAAATAACCAATCCATTAGAACATACCAAGCGGAATATACCAACTCTAAATTGAAACGATGAACTACCATCGTGGCTATTCATAATTAGAATTTGAGGGTAAATGTCGTCACCATCTTTGGATTCTACTTTTACATTAGGGTTGCGGAAAGTAACCAAGTGCTTTTTGTGTAAACGCTTGTTTTCATCGCGTGATTTTTGTTGCTGCGCTTTAACGGCAACCCATCCTAAGTTTGCCATATCTTCAATTAAGATTGAAGTAGGGATGTGAGTGTACTTGCTCGACAAAGTCGGCTTGTGAGAGGTTTCAAGAACCGCTGGTGCGGATGCAAGAATTTCTTCGGTGCTAATTGCTTGTAACATAGTCGTGTTTTTTATTAGTGGTTTTTTATTTATAAAATGTCATCTACATTGAATCCTACCTCTTGTAGTTTGTCGGTAATGAATTTAGGTAATTCAAATACTCCATCGTAATCAACAAGGCGATTGCCGTCAAACATTAAATAACCTTCGGCATACCAATAGTTACCGCCAGTTCTTTTGTCGGAAAACTCAAAGAACCCACGCTCGTTATCGTGTATTCCAATAGTTACATCTAATTCAACGTTTTTTTCATGGTCAACAACTCCGAAAGAGTTTTCTAATTGTAGGGATTGAACCGCTACGAAAATGATTTTGATTTTTGGATTTTTCATTTTTGGTCGTGTTTTACAATTCAAAGATAATTTTCTTTTTTGAAGTACACAAACATTTTATCTTTTAAAATAAAACATTTGTGTACTAATTTAGTGAATGGCTATTTTTTTTAGTGAATAGATTAATTTAATTTATAAATCATTATCGTCATCAAACTCATATTCTTCTTCTTCTTCATAGTCATCACTACCATCGGTATGGATAATAAGATTACCGAATTGCATATTAACGCTAAGTTCAACATGAAAATCATGGTCGAAGCGATGAACCAAGTTTAGAGTTCCAGTCATCACCTCGTCCATTTCCTCGTGTGATAGCCAATCGCTCAATGCTTTTAAAGCAATAATACCAATAGTGCCACTATCGACAGTTACTATATTAGTTTTGCTAATATTAGCCATTCTATCAGATAGGTAAACACCATCTCCATAATTAGTGCCATGCCACCCCACGTTGAAACCACGAAATTGGTAAATACCATCTTCGTAACTTTGTACGTTGCCCTCACTATCGCATACGGAAGTAAGTTCTAACCATTCTTGCCATAGTTCATTTTTCATAACATAGCATAAATCGCCAATGTAATAAATACCCGCTGGGAATTTTTCCGATAGTCCTAAGTTGTTTGGATTTTTCATTTTTTGTCGTGTTTTACAATTCAAAGATAGTCATGCTATTTGATTACACAAACATTTTATTTCCAAAAATAAACAAATAAGGGTCATTCTTAGTGAACGACCCTTTTTTTTAGTGAGTGAGTGTTTAGAGTTAAAGAGTTTTTACCATTTCGCAAATAGTGAAGCAATTTTGGTATGTAGAATTTTTCGCCTTTACATTATTGATTGCCTTTTCCGCTTCCTCATAGGTAGCAAACAAATTAAAAGTTTTCTCAATATCCTTTACTACGATAAATTGCTTTTCTTTAAGGGGAGTTTTTAAGGAATCCACGATTTGCAAGTTTTCCTCCTTTAACTTGTTATTGGATTCTTCTACAAGTCTTGCTTTCTCTTTTGCTTGTTGGGCTTCTTCTTGCGCTTTTAATTCTTTTTCCTTGGCTTGTTTCGCTTCTTCTTGTGCCTTTAATTCTTTTTCCTTGGCTTGTTGGGCTTCCTCTTCCGCTTTACGCTCTCTCTCCTTTGCTTGTTCGGCTTCTTGTTTTGCCTTACGTTCCTTTTCTTTGGCTTCTTCTAACTTCTTGGCTTGTTCCTTAGCAAGTTTTTGTAAACGCTCATTCTCGATGCGTTGTTCTTCTATGCGCTTTTTTTCCGCTTCCGCTTCAAGGCGTTTGCGTTCTTCTTCTTGTGCTTTTGCTTTTTGTATTTCCTCGAACTCATGTTTGGCATTTTTTAAAATCATATCAAACATCGCATCGTTCAAGGTTACAAGGTCTAAGCCTTCTATACTCGCTCCGTACTGGATTAGTAATGCTTTTCTTTCCTCCGCACGTTTTTCGTTCACTCGTTTTTCAAATTCCTCTTGCTCTTTTAAATAACTCTCGATAGGTTCAATGATTTCTTTAAAAGTACGTGCAATTGAATCTATGGCTTGGCATTCGCGTAATGGTTGCTCTTTAATGGTCTTACGTAAGTCTTCAATTTGAAGTCTTTTCTCACGAAGTAGCAAACGCCCCTCCCTTGCTTGTTGCATAAGGGCTTTTTCGGAAACGTCCTTGACGACAATTTCTTTTGCTTTTTCTTCCCAGTGACGGGCGATTTCAATAAACTCATCAAATGAGGTGAACAATTGGGTTTTACGCTCTTGATTTAAACCGCTTTGCTCAATAAGTTGGTGTATGGTTGTGTTGTTCGACATAATTTATTATTTAGTTGGTTCGGAATTTTTGCCGTAATACAACTCGAAGTATTGTTCGGCTGGTTTTTCTACAAATGGGGTCTTTAAATAAAATCCGTCTATTTGTCCGCTATACCATGCACGTTTTATCTCTTGCTCGAATAGGAACTCATATTCTTGAACAACGTCAAGTGCAAGGTCTAAGGCATTTGCTTTTGCCCAATGCTTATGTGATGTGGCAAAATCTCGATAATCTTCTATGCGCTTACGGATTTTCTTAATTGATGATTGTAAGGGTAGGTGGGGGTTCTTGTTTTCCATGGCTTTTAATTTTTTCATTCTATCGTTATGGTAGTTTGCTTTGCAATTTGAGTTGCAAAATAACTTGTCCGCACGACCCTTTACAACTTTCCTACAAAAAGCGCAAGATTTACTCTTTTCCGTCTTTGGAGTAACCATTGTGAAATTCTTTAAAGGTTATTGGTTTGTAGCCTCGCTTATAATTATTCTCGCCTCGCTTGAAGTAATCTTCTAATTCTTTTTCGTTCATGGCTTTGGCTTGTTCAAATAATGATTTAATTGTAATTGGAGATAGGTATTTTTCAACCCATAATTTTTGCAATTCTATTTCTAACCACTCCACGCTACTTTGTTTGTTGCTCATTGTTACCTCCTTAAATGTTCTGGGTGAATAGGGTTTTTACAATTGCCTTTGTGGGTCAAAGTAAAAAAATGATGCGCTGTATAGGTTTTGAAATATTCACAACCCTCGATTGTTACAACTTCTAAAGGGTCATATCCGCTTTCAATAACGATTTTGGTTGGTGACGTTTTTACGTTCCTTTCCGTGCAACTGCTCATCATTCCGATAAGCAATGCTATTACGATAATCTTTTTCATGCGTTTTGGTTATTCGTCCTCTCCATGGACTATTGGTTTCAATCTAAATTCAACTCTCCTACTATTAGGGGTGCGCTTAGTTAAGTGAAGTTCGTATTCCTTATCACAACTTTCACAACATACTTCATCGCCAATAAAGTCTTTTATATCGTCATTGTCTGGCTCCCAATCTTCGTATTGTTCATGGTATGTTGTTTCGTTTAGCCTACCACAAAGGCACTCCCAACTAACGCTTAGGTTGTAAATGGTCTTTTCTTCTATCTTGGGTGTAACCAAAATACCTTTTTCAAGTTCTTTTCTCCATTCTTCCATAAGGGCTATTTGCTCTTTGTTGCCAAATTCGGGTTTTACGATTTCACCATCTCGGTAAAATTTGCCATTCTTTAAAGTTAATTCTCCCATGGTATTAAATTGAATCGTTTTTGGAAATTTCGTCACGAACTTCTTTTTCTAATCGTTGGCGTTTAGCCCATAGTTTACCACGAAGTTCTTCGTTGTGTTCTTGTAACTTACGTCTTGTACGTGTAATAAGCCCTGCTGATTCCACTTCCTCGTTGTAAATTAACCACAATAGTGTTTTCGCACTCATGATTTCTATTTCGTGACCACTATACTTCCAATAGTATAAAGAAATTAGTTTTTGGTCGCTATCCCTTGATGGTGGGTATTCAATCAAAAGTTGCTTTACTTTATCCGTAACGCTATCTTTAAAAAACTTAGCCATGATATTAATACTTATAAAATGAATCCCTATTGACTTTCCAAGTAGTAACTACGTCATTGTAGTTAGGAATAGCCTTATCCCTTTCGATTTGATAAGGCTTGGCTTCTTGAAGTTCCACGCTTGGCGCGAAAATCGACTTGAGGAAATTGATGATGTTTTTCATTTTTGTCGTGTTTTACAATACAAATATACAAAAACATTTTATTTCCAAAAATAAAAAGAAAAGAAAAAAACGTAAGTTATCCACATATCTTTTCTTTGTAGCCGAGGATGGTACTACCCCACCTGCTTGGTCTTTTGGCTTCACATTTCTGCTACCCACCTTCACCCACGAGTTACTTTTACTCTACTCGACTATATTGCAACTTTTAGATTATCCCCAGAGTTGCCAACTGTGCCTACTTACGATTAGGAGCGCACGCAGTTCTTATGGTATGCCTCGCTATCTTCGTTCCCTTGTACTTCGGGCTATTATTTTAATGCGTCCACGATAGCGGAAAACAATTTGTCTTTTTTCTGCTGAAACAAAGGCAATTCCTCAAACGGCACTAAACACGGGTGTGTTTTCTTTTTATCGTCCTTGGTTTCTCCATAAACCCATCCTTGGGATATCTTGTCGTTACACCAATTATCGTGCATAGCACTTGGTGCTGCATCGGGATTTGATAATCGAAACACAACTCCTTCTACTGTTGATTCTTTTAGCCAATCCTCTGTTTCTTCCCATGACTTTTGATAAAAATATCCATTTGCTTCACCCCACGCTTTACTTGCTTCGTGACAAATACTCGCAATGTGAATTATTAAGTTAAAATCTAATTCTATCATTTCAATTCTTTAGCGATTCCTTTTACCGCATACATTTGTGCCGTTTCTAAATGCTCCATTGCAATTTTGAAGCATCTATCTTGCTCTATAACTTCACTTCCAGTTAATTTAGAATCATGTATTTCTTTTGCACAAAAGTCAATAGCATCTGCCATCATACGTTTGAATTGTCCAATCTTGTCATCGCTTGATGGATTGAAGTTAATGTGACATCTCTTTTCTCCGAGTGTCAATTCTCTTGTTGGTTGTGTTGTGTTATTCATAATTATTTTATGTTTTTTAGTATGAATGGTTCGTTTCCGTAAGTAACACCTTGCCATTTCTCAATCCACATCTTTTGTAGTAATTGAGGTGTAAGCCCTTTTGATAAAATAAGATTCTCTTGGGCTTTCAATTCGGCTAATTCATTACGTTTACGTTGCTCTACAATTTGCTGGTCTAAAACACTAACGTTGGTGTTTACTTCATTACGACTATCAATCTTTGCTTTAACCTTTGCGGAAAAATCTAAGTTACTTGAAAAAGCAAGTAGTTCTAAGCCACGATTTTCAAATGCTATCTTTATTTTGGCTTCTATTCTTTTCTCAAACTTCAATGAGCCACCACTTGCCATAAGCGTATCTGTAACATAACTACGACTTTCCTCTTTGATAATATCGTAAATCAAAGGTTCTAATACGTTATCCTCAAGGCTACGCATAAAATCGCTTCCGCTACCCAAACGGCTATTTTGGAATACCAAGTCAACTACTCTATTCTCAATAGCCTTATAAGAATACAAGGGTGAGGCATTGAACTCCGTATTGTCCGCAGCCTTTAAAGATAATTTGCGCTTTACATCTTGGTCGTCTTTGTTCTTTTCCGTGAACTCCGCACGTTGCTCCCATGCTGGTACTTGAAACAATTCAACCCCAGGGGAAAACATATTAACTCTACCTTGTTGACGAGAATAATCGGATTTTCCGTTTTTCCCATAATTTTCCATGAGTACGCCATAATAGTTAGGTGCTACTCGCTCGCATGATGAGGCGGAGATTACTATCAGTAACCCCAATGCCATGTTTAGTCTTATTTTTTTCATAAGTGTTGTTTGATTTTTTTAATGATAAGGTCGATTACGAAAATCCCAACGAAGATTGTAGCCACAATGCTTAGATAAGGATTTACGTGATTAAATAGCCATGGTAAGCCAAATAGCAATACCAAGACAAACAAAGGATAAATATATTTTTTCATAGTAATGTTAGTAAACGATGAATAACGTCCTCCGTAGTATGCCCATCATAGGGGAACAAAGCCTTTTCAACTTCGGGAATTTTAAACAAATCCCAATCTTCCGCTTTATAGTGGTTGGTAATTTGCCCAGTTGGTAAAATAGCCACTACAATAAACCATCCACCACCAAAACATAATTCACCATCATGATGTTTCCAAGATTTATGTACGTTGTATTTTGCTTTTTTAACCCAGACTGAACGACCACTTTCAAATTGCTTTATTCCAACTTCTTGTTGAGAAGCCCATTCGTTAAACAAGGCTACATTGTAGGCTTTTCTTATTTCGTACAATTCCTTGAAAGTATGGTAGCCATCGGAAGTGTTTTCCGTAATGGTTGTTTCCTCCTTGTGCATTGCTTCATACTGCTCTAAATCAACAGATAAATTGTCTATCATTAATTCTCTTGCCATTGTTTGTGGCTCTGACTGAATTATTGCAACCCTTCTTTTGATTTCTGCAATTAACCACTCCACGCTACTTTGTTTATTGTTGCTCATTATTTTGTTTTAAGTAGTTTAAATAAATAGATTTAATAAAATCACCATCAATAAAATCTTTTTCTAACTCTTCATCAATAGATTTTGCAATGTAATCTATTAGTTTTTTGGCTTCAAAATTTGCAAATTCAACAGAAATTTTTCTTACTTCAGTGATGTGTACTAATCCGTAGTCATCAAACTTATTAATAAGTTGTTCTAATTTATCTGACGATGTAATACTTGGTTTATTCTTACTCATTGTTACCTCCTTTAATTATGTTTTCTAAGGTGTAAGTAATAGCGCCTTCATACGCTTCTGTTGGTGAGTTATAATCACTCCCAAAACCAATGCGTTCATAACCAATATCATTTAATTTTCTGATGCTGAATTTCCACCAATTAAAATCTTCTGCCTTATCAACACATATCCAAATCCCATGATTCTCATACAACCACATAACTACTTCTACAATGGTTGGTGCATCCCACCTTACTCCTTGTGTAGCATCCCAAGTATTCCAACACTTTAGTCCTTTATAACTTTCTGTTGGAGTTTTATGTAGTGTTCCATCTTTGTAGTAGAATAAAGGTGATTTAGAACCTTCAAACCTTTTTTCTTTTAATAGTTTTGCAATTTCAAAATTTACTGCTTTGTAGTTTTTCATTTTTTGTCGTGTTTTATAATACAAATATACAAAAATATTTTATTTCCAAAAATAAAAAGAAAAAGTTTATCAAAAGAAAAAGGGGAAGCGTTAACCTCCCCTTCTTATTTATGAAACGTGTGTAGTTGTTTGGAAAAACCTACAAGCGCGTACTACACACAATGCGAATATAATTATTTTTTCCTACTCTCTACAAGAGCCTTTTGAATATCTTCCGTCTTAACACTCGCCTTATCTATACCTCCATCCCTTTTGTAGTACGAATCGTTCTTATTGATGTTTTGATACATTCCTCGCATAGCGTAGGGTACGCCAACACTTGACCATGTTTGAGCGATTTCTAATGCGCTTGCGTTCTTATTGGCTTGCGTATTGGCAATAGTGCCTTGAAGAAACTTCCTCGTGTTGGTTCTTAATAAAGCCATTCCGATTTTGTCTTGGTTCTCTGGCGTGTACTTATCCGTTAATCTAAGCCCTGCACTTGCATAAATCCCTTTAAGGGTACTTGGGATAACTTGGTAACGACCAGTAGCCCATAATTGACCATGGGTGCTACTACGGCTATTATTTTGAAAGGCAATAATCTCTCCGATAGTGTAATCCGTCAAATCTTTTGTCATAGCCCCATATCGTTTACCATATTTGCCCTTGATGTAACCACCAAGCGTATCGCCTTTGTAGTAATTCATATCTTCATAGGTTTCCGATTCGCCCTCTAAGATGTGGTGAAATAACAATGGGTATTGTTGGTACTTAGTAAAACTTTTAATGATTTCTAAGTTTTCTCCTTTTTTATCTTCATCAAAGTAAGTCACAACGCGATAAAGCGCATAACCTCCAACTAAAGTAACGATGATTCCATAGTTTTTCTTTCCCCAAGCAACTACGGCATTTAAACTCAACATACTTCAAAGATAACAAAAACAATAAATTAGTTATCTTTGTCTTGATGCAATGTTATGGGAATAAGTAAATCCGTACCAAATAATATTACAAGCCCCGATGGAAACTCATTGGCGGTTTTTCTTGACGATAACGATAGTACGTTAAAGTTAAAAGATATTTATGGAAACATAGATGACCTCGAAAATTATACTCCAAGTGGTTCAAGTATTCAAAACGTAGGGGGTGGTAAAGAAATATACTTAAACTCTACAAACAACCCCTCTAAATTAAGAACGCTCGTTCAAGGCGCAAACGTTACATTAACGGAAGGTGCGGAAACTATTCAAATAGACGCAGGAAATGCAACTGGAACAACCCTTTATTACGGCTCTTTTATAAGCACTCAAACACAAACAAGTCTTGGTAATGAGCAAAAAGCAATGACACTAAACACTACTATCTTATCAAATGGTATTAGCATAGAGAATAATAGTAGAATAAAAGTTGCTCACACAGGAATTTACAACCTTCAATTTTCGGCTCAATTATTAAGAACGAGTGGAGGTCAAGCGCAGCAAACCTATATTTGGTTTAAAATAAATGGTTCTAATGTACCAGATTCCAATACTGTTTTAACCTTGGCGAATAATGGTGACTTGGTTGTCGCTGCATGGAACTTTGTTACCCAATTAAACGCAAATCAATACATAGAGATTTTTTGGTATGCTACGGCATCAACAATAGAATTACACTACAATGCAAGCCCAGTCGTGGGCTTACCAGCCATTCCGTCTTTGATTGCCACTATGAATAGAATAGGTTAATCCCACACCAAGCAAGTGGGTTAATTTGACTAAACAAAAAAAACCTCGCTATTAACAAGGCATTTGTTTTTTAACTCTAAAAAATTTATTTAGTGATTCGCTTTATTACAAAATAGCCTATCGCTACAATTGCGCTAACTATTAAAACTTGTTTGATTTGAATTTTGGGTTTAACATCTCCAAAAAATTCTTCCAAATATGTTAATGGAATAAAAACTTCCGTTTCGCCATTTTCTATGACTGCGGTAGATACTGTGGGTTTAGCATATATACCATCCCATTCTTTACCCCACATCCTGCCTTTTTTTAATTCTCCTTGAACGATATCCCCTTTTTTGAAGATTACATTCAACTTTCCATTGGTGTTTGGAATGACACCATTCACAAAGTCGTCTTTTAGTTTAAATGTTTTCATAGCGATGATTTATTGCAAATATAATTAAATTTCCCTCTCTCCTACCCCCCTTAAAACAGCCCCTGCGCCCCTCCCCCCAAATCACCGACTAAGGCATTGGCGCATTAGAACCCCCTTATTTCCACGATAATCCCTTGGGTGGACTACCTACCTCGATAGCCTTGGCGCATTAGCGTAGCAGCTGTTTTTACTCGCATTGGCGTGTGATTTCATAAAAGCGGAAATTCTCGTGTTTATGGAAACCGAGAGTAAGGCATTTGGCAGTTTAAGTTGATTAGGGGCGTGTTAGATTACTCTTGGTGGGTTAGTGAGTGAATCAACCGAGTGAGCGTGTGAGTGAGTGAATGCTTTAGCGTGTTAGGTCACTCTTATTCGAGCGACTACCGATTGTCCGTACTCTACCTCCGTACCGAGTACAGTACCCGTACAGGTATCGAGCGAC